>SKET01000363.1_pt1 | contig 40213 bp, 55 predicted proteins | sample 4841461 | NCBI WGS metagenome assembly SKET01 (sample SAMN11008802, study PRJNA524170) | human gut metagenome | biome: Human fecal sample; material: Feces; isolation source: fecal sample from pouch patient p5 | host: Homo sapiens | place: Israel: Tel-Aviv | collected 2014-02-13
GGCGGGATTGCGCTGTTGATGCTCATTACCCGCGGTGAGAATCTGACCGGTGGTGTAATCCATCAGTACCCAGGACCCGGCTTGAATCTGTGGAGGCTGAGGTGAAAAAGGAATGTTTTCCGCCGCAAAACCAGACGATAAGTTAAAAACGAACAAAGAAGCGGCAATAATAAGACGGCGTTTCAACAGCAAACCCTCAGGAGTTTCAAATAGCTGTTCTTTTTACGGAAATACTTATGAACTGGCTGGAATAAAGTGCAAGAAAATGTGACTACCCTCCCATTTTTATCTGACATGATCTGTTGCCACTCGCTGTCAAATTATCGCGCTAAAGCTGATTAGCACGGTGATATTTGATACTCTGGCAGACAGCAGAAATAACGGATTTAACCTAATGATGAATGACGGTAAGCAACAATCTACCTTTTTGTTTCACGATTACGCGCAACACCTCTGAGAACCGCCATGAACCAGGGTTTCATGATTTGTGATTTTAGTTTGGTACGCAATTTGGTACACAACACAATTTTCACTTCAGCGGGTAGTCATCAAACTCACCATAACGCGCTTCGTTGATGATGTACGTGATCACCAAAAATATCGCATCCGGACTAGTCCCATCTTCATGCGCAGGTATATGTTCATGCCTACCTGTCTGCAAACCAGTAATAAGCCATTACAGGGTGATAGTGATGCATCAACTACGTTAAGCGCAGAGAAATGATGCAGTGGTGGGCTGATTACATCGATGGTCGTGCAGGCCAGTAAGCCATTACGCGAATTCTTCCAGGATCAGGATGCCATCCGCGCCATCGCCGCCGGTATAAGCCGTGCTGGTAAACCCGAGGTCATACGCGCCACCACCACCGGATCCGGGAGCTGCGCCAGCAATACCGGCCTGAGAACCCGCCCGGCCACCGCCGCCAAAATACGACGCCCCGCCGTTGCCCGTCAGAAGGCTTGAGCCTGTCTGTCCATCTGAGCCGGTACCACCGTTGATCCTGATATCTCCGGTCGCCGCCGTACCTCCGGCGCCGCCGGCGGTATTGGACACGCCTGACTTCACGCCGCCTTTCCCGCCAGGAGCTGAGAACAGGCTGGCAAACGAGGTAGCACCACCATCCGCACCACTTACTGCGCCAACTCCGCCCTTACCACCCTTGCCGACAGTAATCGCGTAAGAACTGGCAGCAGACAGGTCAACCCATACGATAATGGTCGCACCCGCGCCGCCGCCGGCACCGGAAAAGGTTTCGGTGTTATTAGATGCCTGGCACCCGCCACCGCCGCCGCCACCTCCGACCAACGTTACTTTTGCATAACGGGCCAGAGGAGAGCGCGTATAGGTGCCGTTTGCATAGAACGCTTTTGGAGCGCCAAGAGAACGCCCGACAAAACCAGAGGAATCAGATATTCCGAGGTTATAACGGGCTTCATTTACCGCATCATCACCGGCATCTTTAATTTCTGACAGGTTATTGCTGATCTGCAGGAACGACAACAATGATCCGGCGGTCATTAAATTCGCGACAATGTCATTCGTTGACCATACGCGTGCCGTAGTTCCTTCCTGACCACGAATTACTGTCATCACGTCACCGGATACAGACGTGACGTGCATAATTTCAGAAATTGTTTTCGTGGCCGCGTCGGTTATCGTTAATTTGAAATAACTCTGCCCAGATACAGGGGAAGGGAATAATGACCCCGCTCCAGTACCCACGGTAATAACGGTAGCGGACGCGCTAATACCCGCAGCGAGCACACTCTTTGCGTTATTATTGGCTAATAGCTTCAGCGCCATATATACCCCAGTTAAATAATAGAATTATCGGAACGAACATCGCAGATAATAAACGTCACGACGCCGATGACAGTAACATCGTCCAGGGCTTCGCCCTCGATCGCTTCACCATCTTCAGTAATCAGTGACTTTCCTCTCAGCGTGGCAAGCTCCGTCCCGCCGCCGTGCTGTATAAGTAGTTGGCTACCCTGCTTTGGCTTCAGGGAGATATCCAGTACAACGTAACCACCAGATCGCTCGAAAACTAGCGTGTTTGGGCCGACATTGCAGATCGAGTTAACAGACAACCTTTGCTCGACGTAGTCCGTCGCTGGTGAAGGGAATCCCATTAGATCACCCTCCCCATGTTGGCCATCATCCACAGCCGGTTTTCGCTATGGTCGGTGGTTTTGTCGACGAAATAACTCTGCTCTCTCGATATCCATGCATTATCCTCAGAGTCGGTAAAGTGCAGCCCGCGCCGGCGCAGCGCTGACACAAAATCCTTTGTGTGCAGGTACTGGTATCCTTTGGGGTTGCGTAATACCGACTCGCGGAAAGCCGCGGCGATGTCTGACTGTCGAAGCATGATCTGCCCTCCAATTGATACTGTTTTTATATACAGTAGTTATGTTTGGCTTGCAGATCAACTTCCGAGGATGTTGCATTAACTGATAGGAATGATGTCACCCAGCATGCTCTTCAATGTCGAGTACATACTGGCTTTTTCTGCTGTTGTCAGATTCACACCAGACCACAGACCCCATGCAGCAACCTGTATCTGCCCGTTAAGGTTTCCTACCGTATTGGAGATGTCGTAGCCGATTCCCACGCGAACAGTCGAAGCGGGAATGGCTCTGGTAGTAAGTCCTGCTGCTGATGCGCTAATTAAGGATCCATCCTTGTACACGTGCAGTTGCACAGTTGAGGCAGTGCAATCACATATGTAAAGCTGGAACTTGCTAATATCCATTGCCGCACTGGCCAGTTGCGATGTTCCAGTACCATTTGTTGTACTGGCAATTGCTCGGACTGTCAGACCAGCAGGGTCAATAACAAAAGTGTCACCCTGTGGCACTGGAGGCGTACCATTTCCACCGTGATACGTTCCGATGCCAAGCTGGCGTAATGCCCCAGAAACAACAGGCTTGGCCAATACCATCATGGTTTTCACTTGTGTATCGGCAATGCCAGTATCATAACCAGCACTAACACCGTTCAGTGTCTGAAATCCCGAACCCAAAACAGGCGAGCCAATTTTAGTTGGGGCGCTACCAACCAGCATCGTTACCCCGTCAGCACTCAGCAAACCAATATTTGCTGATGCGGGTTGTGGATAAATGCTTCCAATGACGTTGGATGGACTCCATCCGGAACCATCCACGACAAAACCTAATTGAGCGACCATTGCATCCCCTTAATTCAGTGTAATTTCTTCAACAATTGCATAGTTATCCATGCGGTATGCAATACCATCTGGGTCATATTTAATTTTATCTCCCTGACTATCACGCAGGCAGCATCGAGGGCCATTCGTTCGGCTTGGTAATGTGCCGGTTGTCCCGCCAACAAACCCGATACGAAGTTTTGACCCCGACGGAATACCTCCAGAAGCCCGGACACGAAGCCTGTCAAGGTGTACAGAAACCTCTGCGATAGTAAGTGGGTTTCCGCTTGGATCAATTACGGAAAAACCATAGTTCCCTGGGTCTGTAACCAGGCTAGTATCAAGAACAAGCTTACCAACCGGGTTATACCAAATATTTGCCACCCCTCCCTGCAGGGAAATATCTTTAGACCACAGAGGCTCAAACTTAGTACCTGTGATCAGCTCCTGCTCAATAGCCAGTCCGAAACGGTAACCGCAAATTTTGGAATCAAATCCAAGAAGATGCGCATTATCGGCATAGTCATACATATACATAGGTTGCACAAGACGAGTATCATCCCGTGTACGTGCCAGGTCTAATAATGCAAGCGGGATTGTTGGATATGTGGTATTTGGTGTTCTGTTTTTCCATGAGTTGAACTGATAAGTAAACCAAGGCAGTTCTATAGCTCTTCCGAGAACTGTTGATGCATACCCATTAATCGTATCCACCATCTCAGAAAATGAGTTTTTATAGGTTTCAGCCGACGTACCTGCAGACTGATCTGTTTCGCCTTGCATCCAGATAACGGCGTGAGGCGCGTAAGTCCATCCTTTTTCATTTGCCCTCGCAATACCGTAGCTCATATCATCAACCACGCGAGTCATATATGTCCCCGTTGGTTGTTTTAATTCTGATATGGATCGAGCCCCCTGTCCTGGCGCAGAGCCAAGAACCTGAACATCTCCAGGCGAATACCCCTCTACGTTCACTGCCATCCTGTCCAGTAAAGCTGTTATGGCTCCGCCCATAGGAGTCTCGTAACCAATACCATCCCCCGTATCAGCCTGCGTTTCGGTATATGCTACAATTGACGCATGTTTTTCAGCTGATGTTCCAGATCCATCCTGTGCGCGGACGCCTGAGATGTATCTCCACGCATTCAAAATCGCCGTTATTGTCTGTAATGGCGCAGCGTTAACGCCTGCTGATAATGATTGTCCGTAAATAATTAAATGAATAAGGTCGGCGAGCTTTGCTTTTAGTGGGAATTTCTCCTCTGGAAGCGAATCTGACTCTATTGACTCAGCAATTAACCTGTTTACTTCAATCGTCCCGGCAGCAAGATTACCGTTCTGCTTTAAGCCAAAAGGTATGCGACCTAAGTCATCTGTGGGCCCCCATAGAAATCCTTCAGGAAGTTTCCCTGTGGTTTTAACGCCACCATTAAATATAACGTCCGATACCAGCCTTCCAATATCAGCATAGAAAGCCTCTATTTTACCCGCCGCGAGAGAGCCGTCGTTTTTAATCCCTACACCGACTTGCATCAACTTGTTAAAAAATGCGAAATCAAACCCATCAGGTGCAACACCTGTTATCTTCGCGCCGCCAGTTGTGATTATGTTTCCTGCATTCAAATTCTGAACATTTGCAGTAGCAATTTCAGATAAAACAGAAATCATTTTCCCAAAGTTCAACGCGCCGGTACTGTCAATACCGCCGACATACTGGCCAAGTTTATTGATACCAAGCAATACATCCCACCCAGATGGCAGCCCTGACGTTCTGAACATGGAATTCAGGAGGGTCATTATTTGTGACCGAGCCAGATCTATAGCTTCCTGAGATGGTGCTGTTCTTCCAGTAGGCTGCAGCGTTCCGGAGGTGTTAATAACCTCAATCGCAAGAGTTGCATCATCAGCACTTCGATAATACGCAGTTGAACCTGTAGGAATATTGCCAGCATCGGCGTCGGCCTGTGCCGCCTCCAGCGTCGAAAATTCGCGGATGGTATTAGTTATAGACCCCTGTCCAGGGTACTCAGCAACCTCTTGTGCTACGCCTGAGTTATTTTTGTAATAACGGAAAGCAAGGACATTTCCTGTCCCCTGGGGAACGCGGAAGTATTGCCCGCTCGTCGTCGCTGCAAGGCCAGCCGCCGTATCAGCAAAGGTTGATTTATTGTCACCAAACTCCGACGCGCTAAGTGCATATCCCTGTGCCTCTTCCGCTGAATCAGATGCCTGTTTTGCAAAATCAGCAATCACATTCAGCGTGTCAGCGGTCATCATGTTGGCAACCATGTCGTTGGCCGCCCACGCACGCGCCAGCGTTCCTTCTTGCGCACGTTCAATCGTGAAGATGTCCCCAGCCTTAGCTGTCACGTTGACGATCTCAACCTGTGAGCCAGTGGCGGCATCGGTGAGCGTGAGTTTAAAGTAGCTCTCGCCTGCCACAGCATCAGGGAACTCGGCACCAGTTCCAGCGCTAACGATCAGCGACGTGTCGGTTGCGCTGATAGCAGAAGCCAGCGTGCTTTCTGCGTTGTTTGTAGCCAAAAGGGTTAGTGCCATGTCTCCTCCGGATTTAGGCATAAAAAAACCCGCCGAAGCGGGTTTGATGTTATCAATGTGTTATTTATGAAATCCCACTGGCGTGGGCTTTGAGCTAATTATCTACAGAAACAGAGACATTTCCGCCGTTATTTTTAATTTCATATTTGTAGCTGAATTTATTACATGCGAGCGTAAAGCCATTCGATGAAACCAAGGGTATGAAAGAGCTAACAGAGTCACATTTGTAAGAGCTTTGTCTGACAAACCCAACAAGTGTATCTATAAATTCGAATGCCTCTGGAGTGTCTTTGTATAATATTGCGTTATGTTCAACTGGCGCGGCTCTGTCTTTTGAATCGTATAAACTATAATCTTTAGCTTCTTTTTTGTTTTTAGCTCCGTTGCTTATTGCTGGCTTCTGCGTTATTGACTCATCATATTTTTTCTGAATATTATTCAAAACCTCATCGCTTGCATTTGTTTTTATAACAGAATCATACGCAACAAATACAGTATCATACCAATCATTAATGCATTTGTAGTCGGTGCACAAATCCCTTGAGTCCCATAAATCTTTTGTCAGCCTATCGAACCCATTTTTATTATGCGCAACTTTCTTTGCAAGATTATAAACCTTAGCAAGAACCTCATCATCTTCTGATAATTTCTTGTCAGAACAAATTGTTTTTTCGGCAAAATTTTTTGATTTATTACAATCAAAAGAAGCTGCAAAAGAACTTCCTGCGCACAACGAAACTGATAAAAAAGCAAGCATAATTGAAGTTTTCATTTTAATCTTTACCATGCTGTGGTGGATGAGGTAAATACTACACCACAGTCATTGTGCTTCAATCAATAATTTCCACCGAAATGGACTGATAGAACGGCATGTGAAGCAGGCCGCTATCCATGGCCTGCTTGAAGAAAATAGCGAACTCGAAATCCTCGGTGATCACAAAGGCCGTGTCCTTCTGGTTGTACTTCCTGGAGTTATAGGCCGATGCGTTGTAGATAGCGCTCCGCGTGAACCTGCGGCGCCCCTTATAGATGGATATCACGATCCCGCCATCCACAAACTGGATCGATATACTCCACCGCTGGTCATTGAGGATATCGGTGCCATTCACTCCCAACAGGAACCGCAGAATACGCCGTTTTATCCATGGGATAGAGAAATAGAAGCCGTCACCTTTATAAAAATTCCAGGTCATGATCCGCTTAAAAAGGTCATCGGAGACAACAACCTGGTTCGACTGGTCAATCACCCGGTATTCATTGAATGCCAGTTGGTTAAATTCGAAGGTGTTATATGGGCCTATCTCCTGCTGATCGCTGCTGGAAATCACCGGCGGCAACACGCCATAGATGCCATGGGCAATCCATCTGAGCTGGTCTCCGGTGTTGTAGTCACCGATGAAAATCGGCAGGTTGGCATTAACCATCCAGTCATAAATGCCCTGCGCCATCGAGTTATACGCAGTAAAAAACGCCCGCAGATTTTCATCGTCGTTGTATTGCGTATACATATACGACCGGATGATATCGTCCAGCATGCTACGCCCCTGTTACGATCACGCCATCCGACGCGATATAAAAATAACTGAACTTATCGCCGCTGATGATATTCGTCCCGGCATCCGGTGGCGTTATCACACCATTGATGGTGACCACGACGTTTAGAGTGCTGATCAGCCCCATGTCGATTGTCGAGTTAATCGCCTGCAAAAATGCGTCTTTCAGGTTGTTAACGTTCAGCGGTTTCCCGGCGAATATGCCGTTCACATACTGAATCGTAGGCGCCGAGACCAGAGAGGCGACCGTGGCATCTGTCAGGTAGTTAACACTTTCTGTCCCCCACTGATACGTCACAGTGACCCGCTGCAGCAATGGCGTCACGAACGGGATCACGTAGTTATCAGGCCAGTCATTCACCGTCACGGTATTGTTTCTGACGTTCGGTGTCACCTCGCCGCCGCCTCCCCAGGTCCCGGATGACGTGGTGTCAATCCCGATGGAAAACGTGTGAGGAGACAGTACCGTCACGGTCAGAGGGACGTCATTAATACCCGTCATCCCGGTAACGCCAGTGATCCGGATAACCTGGCCGTCAGTGTAACCATGAGTCAGGTCTGTGCTGACGACACCAGGATTTGCATTCGTGATCCCCGTTACGTTCAGTGAACACCCTTTCAGCCGGCTGATATCCCCCGCAGACTTATAGAGCGCGCCAGCAATATCGTAAATATCACCGCCGGCACACATGACTATCCATTTATCCCCGTCCTGAATGACAGAAACCAGGCGCGCCTGCACGTTATCAAGGCTGGTGAGATATTGCCGGATAAATCCAGGATATCCCTGAACGGTGGCCATCTGCGCCTGCCATACGCGATCACGAAACTGATAGTTCGTTTCCGGGTCAGCACCCGGAGTGCCGGCGATCGGGTTGGTGCAGGTGATGGTGACGTCAGACGGTAGACTGGATATGATCTGGTTAACCGTATTTACCGGCACCGCCCAGGTCCCGGTCTCCGTTCCCTCGCATGATACGCTGGCAGATACTCCAGACGACGAGATAATCGTCGCATCACTGACTGAATAGGTATAGGTCCCATCAGAAACAATAAACCCCTGTGGGATAACAAATCCCGCGGGGCCGGAAAACTGAACCGGGACTGTTGTTGTGCCAGCCGTTTTCTGCCCAGGGATACCAGCCTGCTGTGCGAGAAGCTCCAGCATGGCCAGGTTAGCCTTTAGTGGCCCCACCGAGTTAATCAGGTCAACCCTTGCTTGATCACAAACGATGAGCGCGCCGACATCGGTACTGGCCACGTCCTCAATCAGAGATCCAGGCAAATCAGTTGTGAGTCCCGGAGATAGCGCAACTGCCTGAGAAACGAGCTGTGCTCTTAGCTCTTCCGGCGTCAGAGGAACCGGGCCTGCTGACGTATAGCTGACTGGTAAATCGCTCATACGGCCACCTGTGTAATTATTTTTGAACCTGCGTTTGTGATTGCCGAGATGTTATAAACAGGCGGGTCATCGCTGATCAGTGCAATCTGCAGCGAGGAAAAATACTGGCTGAACTGTTTTTGAATACGGTTTACGTAATACGTCGGCAGGATTTGCTGGATCACCGACCCGGCGGCCGGTATTCCGTTGTTCGCATAAAAGGGTGACTCCTGCGGCGCCAGTTTCAGATTCTGGATCAGGGTGGTTAAATACACCAAGTCATTAAACCCATTTTCGTCGGTTTCCACCAGGACCCACTTCCCCTCAGAGTTTCGGCCATAGGTTCTCACTCGGTGATACTCCCGTTAAACGTTGAAGTCGGCCCCCCGGTATCATTTCCATCGTTGCCGTTTGAATGTTCATGGCTGTTAAGCCAGGTCAGAAGCGACTGCCACCCGGCGTGCATGATTGCAGGGCTAGTACTGGCCACTGAATCCTGCAGGTGACCAGCCTGGCCTGAAAGGCTCCATTTGCTACCCGTCAGTGAGAAAACTGTCCCGCCAACGGTGACGGTGAAGCTGTCAGGTGTGGAAATGGCGATGCTGTCAGGCTTCAGGAGAAACGTCGTGTTGCTGCCACTGTCGCGCAGCGTTACACCCTCCGGCCCGTATACCGTCACCACCTGTCCGTCGACACCCTGCCACTCGGTATTACTGATCGGCAAGAAAACGAGGGCGCTTAAGTTTGCTGGCGGAGTCATATCTGCAATGCCGCCTCCCTGACCGCTAACGCCGCCAATGTAAGTATCTGCGGGGATAACAATCCCCTTATCTCCCGGCTGCATAGGGTAACGAATATATTGAGGGCCAAATAAGGGGATAGTCACTTGCGGCAAAACATATGGGATATCCCTTAGCTCGAAGGAGACGGTGATCATATTCCCAGTTTGCTTAACCACGCTCGCCGGAAGAACTTTCCCTGATTTTTGAAGCGCATTTTCAATCTTTCTTTCAGTAAACCTGTTCATGCTTGAGGCAAAATTAAGCTTGTTGTCGATGCTCATGCACTACCTGCCTTAATGAAAGGGGAAGCCTCAATAATTGTTACCCATGCCTCTGCCGTTGGTTGCCTGCTATTCCCTAACAGGCGAACGGAGTTCACAATAAAGTCGCCAGTAAAGGCAGAGTCTTCTCGATACTGAGAGTACGAAGAGGCCTGTATCAACGGAGTGCTTTTTTTAGGCATCAGGATGTGATCGCCAACCTGAATATCACCGCGCATTACGCACGCCATGCTGATTGTGTTAAATGCCACCCATGTCGGCTGCCCTATCAAATCCTTGAAATCTATTTGGGTTGGGCTGTTGCTTCTGGCTACGGCGCTGGAAACAGAAGTCTTATCCGGGTGGTTATCATAATCGTTATCCCATACCCGGATCTCATTACCATTCACTATTGCGATCTCTACACCAGAGTACCCGCTATCGCGAATTCTGGAGCGTGAAAAAGCATTAAGGTCCTTGGCCAGGGTGACAATGTCATCACAAAACAGCCCCCGGTAATGATTAAGGATTAGCCGGTCGCTTATGTTGATATTGAACGTATACCCTCTGATGTTCATAAAACACTGCGTGAGGGCTACAGAAAGCTTCTGCCCCTCCTTCCAGTCAAAGGTTAAAGGAAGGGGTACGGGTTTGTTATTTGGCACGTTCTGGACAGGACCAACCACGATTATGAAGTCAAGTCGTAACTCAATACCCTGCCAGTTACCAAAGACCTGATTTATCACGCCATCCAATACCAGTTTTGGCGCGGTAACCTTTCCAGCCAATGGCAGCCCATCTTTCATCCCAAGGAATATTTTAATTTTTTTGCCAAAGAAATTCTGGCGAGCCTGCTGCATTTCTTTTGGGCCAATACCCCAGATGGTCAGGTGAGTCTCGCCCTGGGGAGTCGATTCACCGTATCTGAGGATATCAAACTCAATCATCAGGGCGCCTGGATTGTAAACTCCGTTCTTATGGCTACTGTATTTTATCGTTCTTTCCGGAGAGGCACCTTCAGCAGGAATGGTTATCTCAATATCATAATATCTCATGAGCTGTTTACCTCAATCTGTCCATTCTGCTCGCGCCAGTACATGGAGGACGAATTAAACACTCCGGAGATAATATTTATTCCACCGTTAAGCACGGAGCCAACGAGCGGGGTATTTAGAATGGTATTCCCAGAGCCATCTGTTATGAGGACATACCACCTCATCCCGGCAATGTTCCATTTGACCTGGCAGTTATAGACGGTGCCATCAAGGATCGGTGTAAATGTCATGCTTTGACGATCATTGCCGGTAAACGGATAATTCTGGGTTGTCATGGCCCTACCCCCAACTTACCCAATAGGCCGGTTATTGCTTCCGATACAGAGCTCCCGAGAGGCGTGTTGCCAAGAGCATTGGCGGTATTAGTCCAGGATGGGTCGGTTACCATATCCCCGGCGCCAATCTTGTTTAAAAAATTGTTAACAGCCTGCTCTGCACCATTATCGGTTATCAGTGGCTGCTCGAAATCCCATATCCATGAACGCTGTGGTAGTGGATCGTTACCAGAAGTGATGTCCCTCACGACACGCAAAATGCAGTTGCTATAGATAACGGACGGGGTGGCGACGATAAACGTGCCGCCTAAGTTAGAATGCGCCTGAAGGACAGACTGCAAAGCACTCATAGTGACGAGCTTTGTCATCGCCCCGGTGTTTTCATTGACCGGAGCCTCCATTACCAACGAAACGCGCAACGGCTGAGCAAGCAAGGCGTTCGCAGCTACTACCTGGTTGGCGAAAGGGTATCTGGCAATTTCATAATCAACCATTGTGGCGCCCTGAACCGGGCGCCAGTGGCAGAAATATTTATCCAGATCGGTTAGGTTTATGGCTCCTCCAAGCAGTCCCGTGACAAAGCTCGCGCTCTGCGTCAAAGCGACTATCGGGAGCATTCCGCCAGGAATGGCCTGCGCTATCCCTCCGCAAAGTATTACTGGGGATATTTCAAAACCCAGCTTATACATTTCACGTGTGAATCCCATTACCTCGCCCCCAATTGCGCTGAAGTTACTACGGCATTTCCGCCGGTGTTGTTGTAAATAACAACGTCACCGCTCCCGCCTCTGCCGCCTTTCCCATCTACGATCTGTTGCAGGAGTTGGTTAGTTTTCGAGGTATTTTTGGCAATCTCTGAACTATCGACGCCAGAAGCGTCATTGTTCTTCGGCGCTCCATACATCGCAGCATACTTTTCCCTGATCCTGCCGGGATAAGCCCTGTTTTCAGAACTACCGCGCCGGACTCCACCATTGTAATAACGCAATGCTTCGTCAAAGTCGCCTCCAGCATTACGGCTTGCCCAGTCGAGACCATCTTTAAATACTCTCGCGCCGGCCATGATGTTGTCCCGCGGGTCAAATGGATTTTCTCCCGGCTGGAAGTTGCCAGGCATCACCTGCATTAACCCTTTTGCGCCCGCTTTACTAACAGCGTTCTGATCCCATGAGGATTCCCCCGCAGCGATGGCTTTTAGCCATCGAGGATCGACATTGTACTTTTTAGCAGCCTCGGAAAAATAATCATCATACTGCGTGGGGGCGACACCTGATGCCATTTTACCCCATTTAAGAACACCCCAAACGCGCGGATCACTCTCACTACCCGGAACGTAGGGCTGACTACCTTCAGCATCTTCCCTTGTTGAACTGCCAAGAATACTGGACGAGCCAGACATAAACTCTGAAAGGCTAATTTTTCCAGAGAATAGGTCTATTAATCGAGAAACAGACTGTCCAAGCCTTTTAACACCATCCATGAAACTGAGAACATCACTGGTGAATTCAGGAGAAGACAGGTAGTTGCCAAATCTTTCAATACCGCGCGCCAGACCATCAATCCACTTGCCGAGTTCGGGGGATTTCAGAACGGTATCGATCGCGCCTGACAGCGCATCTGACAGCTTGCTCAGTTGAGGTGTGAGAGGACCCAGGCCGCGCACAAACGTATTTCTGATGCTCTGGCTGCTGTAATCGAGTTGGACGTTAAAATCCTGCCACTGGCGCGCCTGCTGGTCGGTAATTTGCAACATACGCGCATCCTGCTGCGCGCGCTTCTCCATGGCGGTGATCTCTTCATCGCTCATGTTTTTGAAGCGGTTAAGGTCGTCCAGCGTAAAGAAGTTTGTCAGGCCGTGCGCCTGTGCGCCCTGCAGTGTGCTGCCGTTCTGCACGAAGATGTCGCGCGCGTTGCGGATCATCTGCGGGAGCAGTTTGGCCGGGTCCTGGTCGGGATTGTTAATCCCCATCGCCTGAAACGTCCAGCGCTTCGACAGGTCCATCTGGTTATCGCGGATAGCGCCCAGCGTCCCCGCCGGATTACCCAGCGCTTTCTGGTAGTTTATGGCGGTGGAATCCAGCGCGCCGATGCTCGTCCCGAGCCCGAGAGAGGTAAACCGCTGGGCGCCGGTGGTGGCCGCCAGCCGGTTGATGCCAAACAGGCCGCCAACGCCAAGGACGCCGGTAAATATCCCGACAATACCACCCCATGACAGAAGGCTGGCCGTCGCTTCCTTGATATGCCCTGCCAGCGATTTAGCGTCTTTCGTCGCATCGCTGAGGAAGCCCTTCGCAGAGCGAGTGCTTTTGTTGAATTCGTCCTGCTTTTTCTTCGAGTCTTCCAGGTTGGTATTGAGCCGGTCGATACCGCTGTTGATGGTCAGGATGGCCTCGGCCACGGCATTAAACTCCGCGCCTAACTCCTTCGCCTCACCTTTGGCTTTTTCGGTCTGCTTGCTGCTTTCGCCAATACCAACGGCAGCTACCCGCCAGGCTTCCGGTAAATCATCCAGCGCGCTCTGGTATTCGCGAAACTTTTCCATAAACGCGACAAACTTGTCGTCATTTACGTCAATGTCGACGATCGACTTAGCTACCATTGAAGAAACCTCTTTCTTTGAGCGCGGCGAGGAGGTAGCGCTGCCGGTACTGCGCCGGGCTTGCATACTCCTCGCCGGTGATCTCCCTTATCACCTGCCAGAAGCCCTCATTAGACGCCCAGTCTAAGAGGGTATAAATGACGTTTCCGGCTGGGCATTCTGGGTCGGGGTATCGGTATCCGGCTTCGACGTCTGCAACGAATCGCGGAACGCCGTACCGCTCGATGAGGTTAGTTGCCCATCGTACATTTTGATCACCGTTCCCACGGTCGGCGCGATCAGGTTTGCCTTCTGAATAGCAGAGGAAACCATAAAAAAAACCACTTCGCCTTCGACCTCGCGATACTCATCAGGGTCGATAACCCCCTGCTTGAATGCCACCTCAAGAGGCGTGGTTTTCCACTGGCCGCCGACGTTATGGATAACGACCGTCAGTCGCTGAATTTCATCAACGATGTTCGGGCCTGTCCGACCGTTATCGATTTCCGCTTTCAGGCTCTGCCTCAGCATCATCGCGGCGATTCTGGCGGCGCCAAGACCACCAACCTGCGAGATGAATTTGGTGAACAGGTTCCCCAGCAGGATGCAGTGCTCTTCCACCACCTCATAGGGGAACGGCGTCACGTGCAGATATACGATCGAGCCGTCTTCGCGGGTAACGCTGGTGACCAGATTCAGTTTCTTGTCAATTTTCATGCGTTACACCCACATGTTGTCGTTGGTAACCATATAGCCGCTGATGGTTACCACAAAAGCCGGGTCCATCCCGCTGAAAGCCAGCTCGTTGAAGTTGACCAGATAGCAGTTGAGCAGCGTGATATTGCCGAACGTCGTTGCATCCGGCGTTACCACGATTTCACCCAGCGACGTGTCGGTTAAAAAGCGTTGCCGGTAGCTTTCGCCCAGCCCCTGAGTTTTCAGGAGATGCACGGTCAGCGTTACCTGCTGATACGGCGCCTGGCTTCCGACGGTTCCGGTCATCGTAGGGATGATATCGGTCGCCGGGCCATCCGGACGCAGGCTAATGCCGTCCTTTGCCAGGTACGACGCCGAAACGTTCAGCGCCGGTGTATCCGTGACGGAAAGAGCCCCGCGTACGCGGTTAAGAAAGCCCTGAGGTACTAATGGGTTCGCCATTTTTTACGCCCCTACAAAGTTCGTTACGTTCACGTTAAACGTGATGGATTCGAAGCCGCGGCGCGGCTTCATGACGGCGCTCAGCCCGTTATATTTGCCTTCCTGATAATCGGAGGGGTTCAGGCTGTTGTAGTTACTGAACGGCACGGCGTTGATCACGGCGTTGCCGGCGTAAGTGCCTTTGTCATACTCGGTGTTGAAATCTTCCTGCGTCAGTTGCGTGTCGATGACGCGACCGAGGATCAGCCCGTAGCTGATGCCATTACGCATGGTTTTCAGAGCGCGACGCTGCAGGCGGTCAATGCCCTTCTGCTCGTAGTACAGCGGGTTAACGGTCGTGTTGGAGCCGTTGATGATTTCATTCGCCAGGTCGAGCTCAAGGTTGATCGCCGTCCACGCCACCGAATACCAGTAGTTGAACGGGTTACCGTCGAGCATGCGGCCGGTGAACAGCACTTTATTGCTGAGGCCACCTTCGGCGCCGGTACCGATGTAGTTGATGTTGCTGTCCTGAAGCGATTTCAGCAGTGCGCTGTTGCCTTCCAGCGGATACTCAGTCAGGCCGTACATAAAGCGGTACGACATCGGCGGCACCATGTTGCTCGACCCCGGGTCGTTTGCCAGGGATGACTGGAACGGGCCGGCCATGGAAAACTCGCTCGCCGGAATATCCGGAGCCTCGACGCCGGCAAAGACAGTTTTGTATTTCGTCGCAGTCCACGCTTCATAGGTCGCGATCGTTGTGGTGACAAAGAAGTAAACCAGACTTCCCGGCGAAGTATAGAGGCTGGTCAGGGTTTTAAATTCATCAACCGAATCCCATTCGCGCGGCACCAGATAGGATAAAAACTTCTGGTAGGTGTTACCCAGGGAGACGTCTTCAGCAATGAAGGTTTTCAGCACTGCTACAGCTTCCTTCATGGACACATCGCCCAGTTCCAGCACATAAACAGCCCGCGTTTTGCCCTGGGCCCAGAACGAAGTATTCATCTGGGAAATTTCGGTCTGCACTACCGTTTTTACCGTTCCCATTGCCGTTGCGGTTCCTGGGTTGGCCGTCAGCGGATAGGTGAAGGTGTTGTCTCCTGTCACCGTAGCGGTATAGGCGCCATTGTACCCCGCCGGAGTCGCGCCGGAGATGATCACCGGGACCTGCGACCCGTTAGTCCATCCGTGAGCGGCAGTCAGCGTGACGGTTACCACGCCAGTAGCCCAGGCGAGCGTCGAGATGGTTTTCGCCGGTGCAAGGATGTCGGCCAGGTCGGTTTTACTGGTCAGCAGCTGATATTCACCGGCATTCAGCGTCGTGCCGCCCATAGAAATCATCGCCCCGGACTTTAACAACTGCGAGGGCTTCGGCGGATTCGTCACCGACACGTTAATATTAACAATTGCCATTTACTTATTTCTCCGGGTCAATGGACGGAATTGCAGACGTGATCAGCTGGCGCGCTAAGTTACGCATCCGTTGCTGGTAATAATTGATTTTAAATTTGATGGTCTTACGCATGGCGATGATGTTGAGCTCGTTCTGAGTGACTCGCTCATCCTGCACGACGGGAATATTCATGATCCCCATCTCCGGGGCATCGCCGGTCGTGTAGTCCTGCACATACCGCACAAAGTCTTCAATGCTGGCGTTACGCAGGCCGGTGACCGAAAGCGTCACATCTTCCGATACCAGCTGATACTGGTTTTGCTTCTCGTCCAGATAGAACGCGCCGGCGATCGGTGACGTGTTACTGCATTTCACTGTCGCATAGGGCGGCGAAAGGTTCTGCGTTGAGAGCATCGCCGGGAACATCGGCATGTACTGATTCAGGGCCAACCAGATAGGCAACGAGCTCGACACCACCACGTCAGAGAGGTCTATGTCATCCGCAGAGTTGATGATCTGCGACCGCATGTGCGGAAAAATAGCCTCTCCAGTATAGTGGTACAGGTTCGCCGGTTCATTAAGCCCGGTACGCCGGGAGAACGAGAACTGCACGCCAAAAAACTCGCCGATGTACAGCACCTCTGACCCGATGTCGTTAAACGGGTCGATGTCCGCCTGCGCGGTGAACGTCACCACGTTGCGGTCGTACAGTTGCTCGTCGTCCTGAATGGTTTCGGTCGTCAGGTGCAAATAACCTTTCACATCTACCGTATCCGGCTCATTGTTCGGATCGTCTGACAGGACCGAGGCTTTCACCCAGAACACGAAGCCATCGAGCGGAAGTACCTTTCTGATGTACTTCGTGAACGTCACCACCTGGAACCGGCTCAGATCATCCAGCCCCTGCGTCAGGGTAGCGTTAAGCTCGGTTTTGGCGTTCTGTAACTCACTCAGGGAAGGCATTCAGCACCCCGCTTACCCAGGCGCGCATAGCTGCCTGATAGGTTCCTGTGTCAATGAACGAAGGGCGTGGCGGCCCCTTTTTGCCTTTAAAGCGCTTCGATATTCCCTCAAGCGCGCGGCGCGTTGGTACGCCAGGGAGGCCGTTCATCTCGGTGTTATCGAGGAAGCCGACAAAGAGATCGTGAACTTTGGACATTGACTCAGCGAGCGGGTCTTTTGCCGGCGGCGCGCCAGAGAACATGTTTTCAAGCGCTGCGGCCAGGTCTTTGCTCATCAGCTCAGCGATGTCGTTCCCGTAGCGGTCAAAGAACGTCTGCATAATCTGATACCTCGCTTCCAGCTCTTCCGCTACGCTCCCCGTCGTGGTGTCCTCGTCCTCGTAGGGGATATCGATAACGCCCAGATGAAAGGTGATCATGACAAGCCCCACAGGCTACCGAACTGCTGAGCGATCATCAGGTAGCGACGGCCCCACGGGTCCTGGAGCATCTGCAGATCTGCCAGCGACAGGTCTTTGAAGAAATCAGGGACCAGGCGCTGTGCGCTGGTAGAGTTATCCCCGGCTCCCGTGATAACCCCGGCTTTGAAGTCATTCAGCCCATATTGTTTACGGAACTCAGCAAACACAGCCTCTGTCCCGTAATTGATGAGAAACGATTCCCCAAGGTTATAAACCGCGATGCTGTACATGTTAGGCATAACGCACGCGATGTCCGGGTTAACCCATTCAATGGCGCCGCCATAGGCGAGAGAAAAAGACGGCGAGTCGTCGGGAACCTGGTCGGGGGTGATTCCCATATCAGATCGAACGAATTCGATGAATCCCGACAGACTAGTGGTCATTTCTTCTTGCTCCCGGCTTTCGGCGTGACAATTTTTTCGTTGATGGTCGGGTCGTCTGAATGGTCATCACGCCCCTTGGCCTGCTCTGCGCTGAATTCCATGTCACCTTCGTAGCCGATACCGCTTTCGCGCAGTGTGTTATCCAGCGCGGCGACGGATGCCTGCCGGCGGTTATGAGCCCTGCGGGTCAGATGACCATCGTTATCGCGAATGGTTTTCTCAATAACGCTGGCGGAAACGGGTTTGTTGATGCTGTAGCACAGGCCGACAAATGCCTGGCTCTGGTCGATTTTGGTTGAGTCAACCAGACCGTAAACCTGATGATGCTGAATAACCGCTTCGACTTCTTCGGTCGAGCCATCCAGAACCAGCATCTGTGAGCCGTGCTCAATGGGGATCTGGCGAAGGCGCCCGGTTTCCAGCTGGCGGAAAGTGAAGATGTGGCGCTGCTTGGTAGTGTTGGCGATGTACAGTTTCATTGTTTACCCTTCGTAAAAAAGCCCCTGCACAGCGAACCATGCAGAGGCTTAAGCACTTCTCAATTTCGAGTTTTAGTCGCTGTATTTCATCGACAGGATGGTGATAGCTTCCGGACGGACTGCCCAGCCAGCCGTAGAGCGCATTTCTGACAGCACGTCGATAGCGCCCCCGGGGATTGGCGTCGGGATTTCCATCGGTGCCGCCATGTCGGTGAACATCAGGGCGTTCGCCGCAAGAGACGGGCTCAGTTTGGCGAATTCGTTGGTGTTCACGGTGGAGTTGGCCATCGGCACTTCCACTTCCGGGACGGTGATAACCACCGCGTCAGTACCGCCGGCACCGGCGCCGATCAGCGTGTCGTCGTACACCCAGTCAACCTGAACATTCGCGCCACGGAGAACCTCTTTCACGGTGCCGCCGACGGTATCAGTACCGCCGCCAGGACGCTGATAAGATGTCAGCTGAACGATCTGCTGAATCTCCATCGCGCCCAGCACTCGCTGCGGACCGAGGATAACAACACGCTGCTGGCGACCCAGTTGCATGGTGCGGGTCAGCGCGGCCTGTACATGGCCCAGCAGATAGACAGCCATCTGTCCATGGTCGTAGGTCAGCACAGTGGTGTTGCTGTTGCTGTCCGGCGGCAGGGTTTCGGTGGTCGCGCCTGCGGTGTTCAGCAGACCTTCGCCGCCTGCCGGGTTCATGCCGTACAGCAGCGCAGAACGCAACTGCTGGAAGATGCCCTGACGCATGCCGAGACGCTGAGCTTCTGGCAGAGCCACGTTCCAGTTACCGGCCGCCGCGGTGTCGTGGTGATCGTAGATACCACGGCAGCGGAACAGGTAGGTTGGAGTGGAGATCATGCGCGCCTCGAGCGCCACGCTCGGCAGCTGGTTGGCGTTGCCGGACTGGCTGGAGGTTACCTGGGTACGAATATCCAGGCGGCGCATATAAACGTACTGGTCGCCTACGCCAAGGCGGACCTGCGGGTTACCGCTGGCGATGGTTTCGAACGCACCGGACGCCTGCTGGTAACCAATGATCAACTCCGGCGCAATATACGACGGGTTGACGATGGTGTAGCTGGGGGTAATTGCAGCCATTTAAAGCTCCCGATTAAAGTAAGACCAGCGCGCAGCTGTCGGTGTTGTTCCAGGTAAGGAAGCCCGTAGCGCTGTCATAGCTGACAGTTTTCGAGTTCCCGCTCTCGATGGAGATGACTTTCACCGGCAGGGTGATGTCTGCCTGAGCCACAGCACCGATATTGCCCTGCGTGGTTGCGGAGCCGCCCGGCGCGCTGGCAGGCGCATAGGTGAAGGTTGTCGTACTCGGTACGCTCAGCACAACGACGGTGCCGTTATAGGCAGTCGGAGCTACGCCGCTGATCTTCACGTACTGGCCTGCAGTCAGACCATGTGCAGAGGCAGTGGTGGCGGTGGCCACGCCGTTCGAGTAGGTAACAGCGGTCGTGTCAATGTCAGCACCGGCAAAAGCCGCCGCGGCTGCGGTGGTCACCTGGTTATTGACGAAGTCCCACGCCAGCGGCGTTTTCACCGATGCGCCAGCGGTTCCGAGCGCTACCACCTGCGCTGAAGCTTTCAGCGGAACGCGCATGTTGGATCCAAGGCGGTAGAATGAAACGCTCATGCCGGACGCATACAGCGGAACCGGTGATTGCGGAGTGGTAAGGCCGTTGTGGGCCTGGTTGAAGACGGTGAAGCCTTCGAGTTCAGCCAGTGACACAGCGCGACGAATAGTCGACCCGCGAGGACTGGAGTTCACGCCGGGCAGCAACTCGGCAACCGGCAGGCCACCCCACAGCGGTTTGGTTTCGGTGGCGGCGACAGTGCCGGACGCCAGGTTAAAGCGATTTGCCGGATCATCCAGAGCAACGCCCTGAATGAAGCCATCAGACTGCACACCGAAGGAACCAGCGGCATTCGTGGTCGCCATCGGGTTAAGAGATAAATTAGCCATGCTTCAGAGCTCCCGTTAAGCCTGGTTGTTAAAACTGGTGACCTGACGCTTGCCAGACTGGAACGGCGCCCAGGTGACGGCGGGATCGCCTTCAAAGGTGCTGATCTGGCGACCGGTTGCATCGGCGCGCTTAATCTCGCGCAGCATACCGGGACCAACTGACAGGCTGGCCGCCTTCTGCGCATCAGCGTAGATATGCTTTTCGGCAGTGCTCAGCAGTTGAGAATCAGCGATGGCAGAGAGATCGACGGCTTTGTAGTCCGGAGAATGCTCCTGCAGTTGAATCATCAGACGGCGGCGATACGCCATCGGTTTTTCACCGGACAGCGGGATCGGGGCGCGTTTGCCAAAGCTGGAGAAGACGCTATCGGCTTTCACCTGCGCTTCTGCAACTTCGTTGCGCTCTTCGTCGCTCAGTTCGGTAGGAATGCGGGAGCGAAGCTCAGCAATTTCCTGGAGGATTTGAGAGTCGGCTTTTTCTTTTGCCATTTTCTCAGCCTCTTCGGCATCCGCCTTTTCTTTGGCTTCAGCATCAGCTTTTTCCTTCGCGGCTTTCTCTTCCGCGTCGGCTTTAGCTTTCGCCTCTTCCGCTTCTTTGTCTTCTGCGTCAGCCTTTTCTTTCTTGGCGGCCTCTTCGGCGTCAGCCTTGGCTTTCGCTTCCTTCTCTTCGTCGGCCTTAGCCAAACGCGCATCGATCGCCTTATTAATCAGCGCTACGATTTTTTCCTCGTCCATCTTTTCAGCCTCTTCAGGAATGGAATCAGATTTAACACCGGTAGGGGCAAGGAGCTTGTCCCACACGCCCTGTTCACAAATTGCAACGTGGTCGAGCAGCTCGGGGGATGGCTCCACCAGTAGAGGCTGACCGTCGACAATGATTGATTGAGCAACCTCTGAGAACTTCACAGTTGGCGAGGTGCTTAATTGCCTTGTTGCCATAATTTCAGCAGCTTCGGCGTCGTACACACGCGCAACGGCCCACACTTCGCCCTTATCGGCAACCCAGGCATTTGTCAGGGTGCCAATAACGCGCTTTGAGAACTCGTCGCTATCAAGTGTTCTTTTTTCGGGGTGAAGCCAGATAAGTGGTACGCCAGCTACCCGCTGGAGAAATTCAGGGGTGAGATAGTCGTCCGGGTTACGGAACGTCATCTCCTGATCTGCAGATCGCCAGGTAACCCCTGTTCCGGTCACCCGGATGGCGAACATCCACATGTTGTAAAAATATTGCGGGCTGCTGAGCGTTCCGTCAGCGATGAGCGCGGCCACGTCGGTTTCGTTGAGCGCCTGCTGCGCCAGCATTTCAGCGAATGGCTGATGAAGCGGCTTTGGCAGATCGTCAATATGGAACCATCCGGCGGCCAGCGATTCGTCGTTTATCTTCGCTTCGAATTGCTCCGGCACGTCGGCGCGGTAGGTCAGGTAGTCACCATGTACGCTGTGCGGCGTCAGCGGGCCATCGTACTGATAGCCTGTTTCCTCCAGCACCTCGCGCCGTGCGGCGTCTATGGCTAACTCTCCCGGCTCTATCGTCCCGCCCGGCTGGCACCATGTGCCATCATCCGAGCGCTGGATCAGGAAGACGAACTTCCCCTGACGGAACATTATCCCGCTGCCAAAAATAGCCACGTTTTAATGCTCCTATGCTGCTTTCATGGACTCCAGGAACTTGCGGCCCTTCTGGGTCAGCATGTCCTCGGGAATGCTGCGGAGGTTGTACAGATAGGTGACGTAGCACCGACAGAAAACCTCTTCGCTAGGCTGCGTAATTTCGTCGAGATAGCCGGCAGGGCCAGCTTTGACATAGCCATTTTTCTGCGCCCAGTTTCCGCGAATGAGATAAACCAGCTTGTCACGCTCCTTGTGGTCTTCCCGGTAGTCATAACCTGGCTGGCGCCAGTGGCTATGCCACTCGGCAGCAATCGCGTTATTGCTCGTCGCGATGATGTTGTCGATATTGGCGATCAGCTTATGGCTCTGGTCAATCATCACGCGGCGCGCTTCATAGTCCACCTTCTCGGCGGCCTTCTGAATGTGCGCCGCCGTCTCCCGCATCGTTCCCTGAATGCCGGTCAGCGCAATGCTGTCTGCTGAGGGAATGCTGCTGGCCCATCCGCTAAACCGCGACAGAGTAGTGTCGATGGCTTTCTTGCGATTCAGCTTTATCAGGTCAGCGCTGGCGAGGATGCGGCGATCCAGCTCGCTGCGTAACTTCGGCTCCATGTAGTTCAGCGTGAAGCGTGAAAGCCCCTTGTGGCGCTCCAGCGCTCCAGCCTTGCTCACCTGCAGGTCATAGGTCTTACGCAACCGATCCGACACCATGCTCATGTAGTCGTCATCGGTTTCGCTTTCGGCCGCCTGCCGGATAATGGCCTGCCATTGCTCCAGCTCCTGCCTCGAGGTGTAGCCATTGCGCAGAAAGAACTTCACCGCCTCGCGTACGGTGCGCGTGAAAGTCTTCATAGCATCATCCCGCCGCCGGGCTCTTCATCCCGTGGCTGTTCAGGCCGGTTAGCCTTTAACGAGTCGATATCGAGATCAAGTCGCTGCGGGAACAGGCTTTCGTTAGCGTTCGCGTTGGTCTGCGCCCACTCGATAAGAAGCGCGCGGTTCTCATCATCCGTGTTGACCTGTGGAAGCAGCACTTCCAGCATGCTGACGATCGCCTTAAACCGGATTTCGTCGACCTTCACTTTTTCGCTTTCCGGCTCTTTCAGGGATGACGGCCAGCGATATTCGAAGTTGTTAATCCATGAGGAGAAGTACAGGCTGTAGGTGTTTTTCAGCTCCGGAAAGTCAGCACGCAGAGAATTGAAAAACTCAATGCTCCAGGCGCGATACTGGCAAATACGGATGAAATAGTCATACAGCGGCTCAAGCCACTCGCGGATGTTGTCGATGTAGACTGCAACAGATCGAGCGTCTTCCGTCCCCTCGCCGAAGCCCTGGGCGAATGTTTCCGAGTTCAGAATGATAGCCGGCATGTCAGCTGCCGCAGCGATATTCTCCAGAATGTGATTCCGGGAGGAGTCGAGCGGCTTTTCCAGGTTGCTCAGGTCGATGGATTCGATGCTGTCATTTGCGCCGATCTGCAGGACTTCGCCTGTCTTCCCTCGCTTCAGCATCATTCGTTTGATGCCGCTGAGCTTTTGCATCATGTTGTTGACGACTGAGCTCGGTCCCTGAATCTTCGTTACCAGCAAGCCACCCTTCACGGAAACCATGTCATCGGTGCGCATGGTCTGGATGAAGGATTTCAGCGGGAACAGAGCGCGCTGGTAAACGCTGCGTCCGGTAAAGCCAAAGGCCGCAGAGTTATAGGCCAGATAAATCGGGTCCTCGTTCTGTTGCACGACGCAGCGGGATTTGTGATACGGCTTGCCCGCCACTCTGATCCCGTCGACCTTCTGGAAGTCCTGCGCGTTCGGATCCTGGTTCAGGACGATGCTTCCGGCAGTGTTCAGCGGGTCGAGAATGTTGAATGTCACGTTGTGCTTATACAGCGTGCGGTAGTCCACCGCAGAGGACGGCTCCTGGTTATCAACCAGCATTGCGATCGCCGAAACACCGTAAATGCGAGAGATGCGCGCCGCATTAGCGATGTGCTTATCGGCGCCCAGTGCTTTCCACTCCCGCTCAAATGCATCGCGGAGACGCTGCTCAATGCCATACGCCTGCGAAATGTGAACCGTGCGCGACTCGTTCATCGCCATCTTGATCGGGCGATCTACCATTTTCCCGCCCAACGGGTGGAAGAGGTAAATCGTTTTGCAGGTCTGATAGCCAGCCGACATACCCGGCTGAATGTCATCGCTGTCCAGGAGCGTGATCAGCTCCGGCGAGCAACTGCCGATTGCGATATCATCTTCGTTCATTGGTTTTCTCGCTAGAGTGCGTCGCCGCTACCGAACGCGATGATCAGCCCGTAGGTGTAATCATCCAGCAAATCGTCGGCGCGCTTGTGCGCGTTCTTATCGGCAAGGTGGAATCGTGATACCTGCTTATGCAGATGGTTTGCTGTTTCGCCCTTGAAGACTGCCGTCTTCTCGTAGGCGTATCGGGATATTTTCGCCAGCCCGCGGTAGTGATACCCGGAGGCCATAATGGCGCGTTCGTCCTTCCCTTTGCTGGTCAGGGCGGATTCAATTTTGTTGACCGGCCATCCCAGGCTCTCGCCTTTCTGCAGAAGGATGCTGCCCATACTGGCGTCTTCAATGAAAACGCCGAGGCTGCCATTTACAGCGACGCACTGGCCGGATAGCTCATTCAGCCGGGTGAAAACGGACGGAATCCACTCTTCCAGCAGCGCGCCGTCGATCTGCACCACATCCCAGTCAAGAATGGTCAGGCGCTGAATTCCGGGCCGGGTGTCTACGGCGTAGTAAACCACCGCCGTGCCGTCGTGCTCAGTACCGCCCTTAACGGCGGTATCCATGACAGCGAAAACGGCCTGGCACATCTCAGGGTAATCGACAGGCTGATCCTGGTTTTCACCCTCGAACCATTTGCGGACGTCGAACAGCGACGCAGCGGACCAGTCGACGAACTCGGCCAGGAACTCCTGCCGGAAAACGCGAGGATCGTTGTTCTGTCGCTCTTTCTCCAGCTCCTCGGGAGGAACGAAGGGGTTTGATGACGTCGGCGCGTGATGCTCATGGAAGCCGAGGTCTTTGTTATGGCAGATGGCATAGAAGAAATTTTCTTCGTCCACACCGTCAGGCGTTGAGAATACGTAAGCCCGGCCCTTTGTCGTCAGCAGCGTCGGCTTAATCGACTTCGGCCAGATTTCCTTCAGCATTTCAGGCGACTTGGTAAACGCCGCCTCATCGATCAGGATAATTTCATATTCACGACCACGACCGGCCAGTTTGTTGTCGTTGGTGACCCAGAAGTCAATCTTCCCGCCGTTCTTCAGCAGCAGTCGCTTTTCCTGCCGGCTGAAGCTCTTTTTCAGCGGCAACAGGATTTCTTCCAGCTTGTCGTAGATCTCCTGGTACTGGCGATACTCGGCAGTGAAGATACCGACCCGGCCGCCCAGCTCGATGTCCATGCCCGGGCGCCGAAACTGCGACGTTGCGTAGGTCACCGCGGCGCTCGACAGCATGAAGGTTTTCCCCCAGCGTCGACCACAGCGAACCGCATTCAACTGGTGATCCCAGGAATCAGACCAGACCGTTAACTGCCCGTTGTGTAGCGTGGGTAGGTAAATGTCGGCCATGATTTATCTTCCCGGTATTGGTAGCGAGTTATGCACGACGATCGCGTTATCCTTGTCGCCGTCTTTCAGTACATCAATTTCGAGCTCAACCTTTTCGGTCGCGGCTTCGCGGTAAGCGGCATCAACGCGCTGCTTGATAATCGCCGCCTTGGTGTACTCCAGCGACTCAATGCGCGCAGTGTTGCGATGCATGGCTTTCTGCGCCTGAGAGATGAGGTCGTGCAGATCTTTGGCCTGCTCGCTGGCGGCTGTCTCCAGCTCTGTCTGCCAGCGCCCGATATTCTCTGCCGCTGTCAGGCTCGCCGCTCGCAGCCAGAAAAGCTCATCGTCGAGCGTGAGCATCTGGGCATCTTCGGTGATGGCGTCAGAGAGCAGCATCCGGCGGCCATAGCCACCATGCTTTAATGCGTTCTGGTTGCCAGGCTGGAAGGCGTTCGTCGGCGGAGCAGTGCGCGATCCGCGTATCGGTTTCGTTTCTGGAGATTTTGAGCGGGTGCCTGTGTCGGGCTGGTTTTTTTTCACCTTCCCGTTTTTACTGGCCCCGCCTTTCTCCTTCTGCGAATTCGCAGATTTGTTCGCACTTTTTTTTTGCGAATTCGCACCGTAAGTCGTTACTTTGATATAGCGTTTCGCAGATGAATAATTCAGTCCCTGCGCTGCGCACCAGTCTTTCGGGGATATTCCTGTTTTGGCATGCTCGGCGAGGAACTGGTGTTGCAGTGCTCCCCAGTCCGGTTTTGCCATAGTCCTTACCTCGTTGTGACATTATCGAGCCACCTCTGGAAGTGGCTCTGTAATGCCCGATCAGTCCTTAATGAACTCTTCCGTGTGAATGCCGATTTCACCAGTAAGCAGCTGAGCACTGGTTGCGTCGATGTTCACTGATGTATGAGGGTTGGCGTTTTCGTTAAGCCATTTGATTACGGGCTTCACCACGTCTTCGAAGGTGGAGCTGCGAGCCTTATTAACGTCGGCAACGTGGCAGTCACCAAGGCACGGACCGCGACCAAGGAAGCAGTTAATACAGGCATGGTCATGGATTTTTTCTGGCGCCTTTGCTGCGCCCGCGCCACCAATGACGGCTCGGCATTTGGAAATCTGAGGCTCAAGGTGGATGGTAATGTCTACCCCCTCACTTTTGTCGCCATCACCTTCACACACCGGGAAGCAACGCACACTGTCAACGAGGTGGTCACGAAAGATACGGGTTTCCAGCGAATCGGGTGCTGTAAATAACTCAATATTTACTCCGGAACCGAGGTTAATTTTCGGTTTATCTTTCGAGTACCCCTCAAACAACAGGCTTTCGACCAGAGTGCGGGCATTGATAATGCCGGAAAGATTGCTGGAGGGCTGAGACAACTGCAGAAGCTGAACTTTCCAATACTTGATAACTTTCATGCTGTTTTCCTTTAGGTGTGAGCCTGTCGTACAGGAACGCCGCCCGAGAGAGGTCGCCACCTTTAACGGCGTTCCTCAGGCTCACGACTGAAAGACTCTCGATGGTTTGCGTGTACGATACGCATTAAAAAGCCCCGCTAGTGCGAGGCTGTTATTTCAGGCATTGCGTGGTGATGTATTCCTGCAGGTAGTTAACCTGCGCGGTTATCTTGTCGATTCCACTTCGGAGACGGTAATAATTGAGTTCAGCATCTGCTGTAAGTCCTGGGCTTTCTCCATCGCCCATGCCGCTGGCTCCGGTCGTTGACTTTGCACAGGTGGCGGCGACTTGCAGGCGCTTACGCCCAGCAGAAACATCAGCACGGAGACTTTCGATAGTCGCGTTAGCATCAGCAAGCTCCTTTGTGTATCTTGCGTCGAGTTCTGCTACATCACGTTGACGCTTCCGCATGTCAGCGATGGTGGCGTTCGCCTTCTCCAGTTCACTGGCCTTGTTATCGCGCTGCTCTTTGTAGGCGATTGCGTTATCACGGTAATGATTAACAGCCCATGACAGGCAGACGATGATGCAGATAACCAGAGCGGAGATAATCGCGGTTACTCTGCTCATGCCTCAATCTCTCTGACCGTTCCGCCAGCTTCTTTGAATTTTGCAATCAGGCTGTCAGCCTTATGCTCGAACTGACCATAACCAGCCCCCGGCAGTGAAGCCCAGATATTGCTGCAACGGTCGATTGCCTGACGAATATCACCGTGGTCAATCATCGGTAAAGCGCCACGCTCTTTAATCTGTTGCAGTGCCACAGCGTCCTGGCTTTTCGGAGAGAAGTCTTTCAGGCCAAGCTGCTTACGATAGGCATCCCACCAACGGGAAAGAAGCTGGTAGCGTCCGGCGGCTGTTGATTTGAGTTTGGGGTTTAGCGTGACAAGTTTGCGAGGGTGATCGGAGTAATCAGTGAATAGCTCTCCGCCAACAATGACGTCATAACCATGATTTCTGGTTTTCTGCCGTCCGTTATCAGTTCCCTCCGACCACGCCAGCATATCGAGGAACGCCTTACGTTGATTATTGATTTCCACCATCTTCTACTCCGGCTTTTTTAGCAGCGAAGCGTTTGATAAGCGAACCAATCGAGTCAGTACCGATGTAGCCGATGAACACGCTCGTTATATAAGCGAGATTGCTACTTAGTCCGGCGAAGTCGAGAAGGTCACGAATGAACCAGGCGATAATGGCGCACATCGTTGCGTCGATTACTGTTTTTGTAAACGCACCGCCATTATATCTGCCGCGAAGGTACGCCATTGCAAACGCAAGGATTGCCCCGATGCCTTGTTCCTTTGCCGCGAGAATGGCGGCTAACAGGTCATTTTTTTCTGGCATCTTCATGTCTTAGCCCCAATAAGGGGATTTGCTCTATTTAATTAGGAATAAGGGCAAAACGGCAGGGGTTGTTAGCGCAACCTCTTGCCACCCGCTTTCACGAAGCCAGCCATTGCGCTGGTTTTCTTTTATGCAAAGCACACCGCACCGTAGCCACAGCGGATAAGGTGATTATTTTTGTCTGTCTGGTATTTGGTTTGATGTGCTTTCAGAAAGGTCGTGATTAAAACGCAAAAAGCCCCGAGCTATTAACTCAGGGCTTTATTTAACGAGTGCATTTATCCATCGTTGAGTCAAATTTACCCAACTTTATTCAAAAAGTCAATATCATGCCGTTAATATGTTGCCATCCGTGGAAATCATGCTGCTAACGTGTGACCGCATTCAAAATGTTGTCTGCGATTGACTCTTCTTTGTGGCATTGCACCACCAGAGCGTCATACAGCGGCTTAACAGTGCGTGACCAGGTGGGTTGAGTAAGGTTTGGGATTAGCATCGTTACAGCGCGATATGCGGCGCTTGCTGGCATTCTTGAATAGCCGACACCTTTGCATCTTCCGCACTCTTTCTCAACAACTCTCCCCCACTGCTCCGTTTTGGCTATATCAACCGCACGGCCTGTACCGTGGCAATCTCTGCATCTTGCCCCAGGCGTCGCGGCACTACGGCAATAATCCGCATAAGCGAATGTTGCGAGCACTTGCAGTACCTTTGCCTTAGTATTTCCTTCAAGCTTTGCCACACCACGGTATTTCCCCGATACCTTGTGTGCAAATTGCATCAGATAGTTGATAGCCTTTTGTTTGTCGTTCTGGCTGAGTTCATGCTTACCGCAGAATGCAGCCATTCCGAATCCGGCTTGTGATTGCGCCATCCCCATAGCAGCCATCACATCAGTACCGGAAAGAGAGTCAGAAGCCGTGGCCCGTGGTGAGTCGCTCATCATCGGGCTTTTTGGCGAATGAAATTTAGCTACGCTTTCGAGTCTCATCGTCTTCCCCTCTTGCCCTGTTTGACCATCAGGACGCCGTTAACTATTACGTGACGCTCGCCTTTTCTGTCTCGGTTGTACTTGAGCACTGTTCCTCTTGCGCAGGAAAGCATCCTCGCCACTTCGGTCTGATTGCCTCGTGCCTGTATAAGCAGTTCTGGTATCGTTTGAATTGTGGCGTTCATACGTTCTCCAGTTCGGTGATTTTTATTCCAAGCCGTCCGCCTGGTACTTTCACACCACGAATTACGCGAATGTCATCGAATTGCTCGTCGTCTTCCGCAAATCCGGCGTGGATAAGGGAGTCGAGTAAACCTTTCAGGATGTTATCGAGGTCGCGGCGGCGGGAGTCTGGAACGTCTGCGATGACTTTGATGCGGAGTCGTGATTTGGTGAAAATGTCTAACTTAAGTTGGCGGATGATTTGCTGAACGTCTTTTCGGTATTTCTGGCCTTTATCGCTGATGTAGTATTGGCTTCCCCGTCTTCGCCAGTAGGTGTTCACCGACGGCGGGTATGGAAGCACAAACTGATATTCGTTCATGACTTAATCTTCCCCTCCTTCAGCAGTATCGCCTGCGTCCTGATCACGCCTTCGAGGTGGTAAAGTCTGGCGTCTTTGTTGTCGAGGTTATGGGTGCGTCGGTCGATTTCATCGTGACACGCGCTACAAGCCCATGCACCGATCAGGTCGTCAGGCTTCATCCCCGTTCCGCAAATTCCAGCCATCCGGTAATGTGCCAGAACTGTAGTTTCAGGATTGCCATTGCATACGCCGTAAATACGTACCTGGCATTCTCTGCCGCGCGCTTCTTTGCGTAGGTTAGCCATTAAGCAGCCTCCCCTGTTACTTTCAGCATTCCGTTATCGAGCAGCTTTCTGGTCAGCCACTGTTGACCACGCCCGGTGATTTTTGTGGTGAACGATATCTGTATTCCGTGATTTGTGTTGACCGCTGTTTCTTTCACTGTGAAATAGCCGCGCTCCATATATTCCTGCATTGGCACATTGCGCCGGGCACCTGAGGCAATAAGGATTTTGTGATCGCGCATCCACGCAAACAGTTTGTTTGGACCAATACCAACAACCTTTGCAAAGTTTCCAATCAAAATTCCACTGGCCTCGCCAACGCGATCGGCAAACTCAACTTTAGGTGCGGCAATTGCGAGCTGGTTTTCCAGTTGCATTTTCTGCTCAGCAAGATCAGCAGCAAGGCGCAACGCTTCCGGTAGCGTTTTGGGGATATTAACCGCAGATTCTTCAAGCTCTCGCCAGCGGTCAACAAGGCGAGCGGTGAACTCTGGCGACAACTGGGCAACAACAACAATACTATCTCGCTTACCTTGTTCGCCTTCGAAGACGTAATGCTCGCACTGAACATTGAACCCTAAGTTATTGATTCTTTCGGAAACCTCAATTTGAGGAAGCCGGATAACACCATTTTTAGCCAGCGTTTCGATGGTACGTTTCACATTGTCATGACGCTTACCCACCAACTCAGCGATTTCAATGCTTGTCATTTTGATGGCATTGCCATTTATTAACTCATTCATCGTCTTCTTCCTCGTACATTGAGCTATTCGGATCGCTCATCAGTTCTGCGCAGCAATCGGAGCACACGTGAACTTCCAGCACATGCAGCTTCTGACCGCAGTTAGCGCACGTTAAAGCCCGCTCGACGCTTTCTTTCTGGTATTGGAGGGATTGGGATGGGCTAAGCATTATTGGCGTCCTGCATCATGAGAAAGACAATCATGGCGGCGCGGAGGGAATTTTCATGTATAGCTCGCTTAGATTTACAGTCGGCCACACCACGTGCACCCCACTCGTCTTCATCGAGATTGATAATGCTAATCCTGTACTTCTCAATAATCGGCCATGAGGCGCTAGGATCATTGCAGTAGTCAGGTAAAGGGTTTAATGGCTCAAAAGTTGTATCAGCATTTCCGTAATACCATTTGTTGGTGTTATTCCCTGATGTTTCCGGTTTACATGCCCAAAGGCCTTTAAAAATTATGTCTCCTACCATTCTGTTAATTTCAAAATCACTTAACTGTGAATAATCCATTGTCATTTCCTCGCACGATGTCTTAGCCACCGGATATCCCACAGGTGAGCCGTGTAATTGAAGGTTTTTACGTCAGATTCTTTTGGGATCGGCTTGCGTTTATTTCTGGAGCGTTTCGTTGGAAGGTATTTGCAGTTTTCGCAGATGATGTCGGTGATACTTCGTCGCTGTCGTCTCATGCCGCCCTCCTGACGCCCTGCCCGATCGCCATCAATGCCGCTTTGGATACAGTAGTAAACATCCGTCGAGGACTGATGAACGGTCGCCAAATCAGCAGCATGGAACCTTTGCTGTTTCCCTTCTTCTCTAGCCCTGTCGATGGTTCGATAAAATTAATCCGTCCATCAGTGATAATGCGAACTTCGTCAACACTCTCCAGAGCCTTGCTGAACCATCCGACTGACATATCCTCTGGCACAAGCATAACTACCGTCTGTCGCTGTTGTATGCACTGCTCAGCGGCTTTTTCCACCCACGGCCTGATATTGCTGTACGGTGGGTTATTCCAGATTGCACCGTGGCTTACCCACTCAGAATTGAGCGCGTCGTCGGCCTCAGTTAGCCAGTGAGCGCACAGAGCGTTTTTGTCGCTCGCTGCCGAATCCAGCCAGAATCCAAACTCAATATCCAGTGCATCAAAAAGCCAAAGCGGCGTTTGCCAGCAGTCCTTGTCGTGTGCTGGCGTATTTGATTTGATAGTCATGCAGCCCGATCTCCCCATCGCGCTTTCCATTCGAGAGCTAGTCGCGCTTCGTCTGACCACTTAACGCCACGCTCTGTACCGAATGCCTGTATAAGCTCTAATAGCTCCGCAAATTCGCTTACACGCATCCTGCTGGTTGACTGGCCTATTACCACAAAGCCATTCCCGGCAAGGTTAGGAACAACGTCCTGCTGCTTTAATGCTGCTGTAAAAACGCACTTCCAGCTTTCTGCATCCAGCCAGCGACCATGCCATTCAACCTGACGAGAGACGTCACCTAAGCAGGCCCATAGCTTCCTGTTTTGGTCTAAGCTGCGGTTGCGTTCCTGAATGGTTACTACGATTGGTTTGGTTGGGTCTGGAAGGATTTTCTGGATAGCTTGAATGGCGTTCTGCTGATGAATGGGGCTTCTTAGTTCAAACGTTCGTTTCCTCATGGCTCACCTTCTGCACGCATGGATTAATTAACGCCAAAATAGCTTCTGGTTTCTCAATAACATCGAACCGCTCACCACTTGCCATTCTTACAATCGTAAATCCGGCATCAAATAGGGTTTCGATGTTGTCAGAGTTAACGTACAAGGGCTCATATGCACTTCTGGTGCTTTCTATCACGCCTGTGCTTGGTGGCTGATAGATGCTGCATTGCATGGTTAATTTTATAAATGGCATATACTCACTCCTTCACTTTGACTCCAGCAGCGCGGATGTTTTCCTCATAAGCATCCATTGCATCACCGAAGCCATTGGAATAATCAACAGTAAACCCTTTGGCTAATGCTTCTCTGCTGTCGATAAACTTTGGCGCGGTTATTTCAATAGCTGATCGCGATGCCTGCCACGTTTGCCAGTGGCCTTGAACATCGTCCATCACGTATTGACCACCAATATTACCACTGCCAATTTCATGGTGATTTTCAGGGTAACGGATAAGGTCTGAGGATTCGCCTCCACGTCGCAACCAACTTTCTTCAAACTGCTTTCTTGATTCGTCCATCGATACTTACCCTCAGTTCAACTCACAAAACGCCACGCAATTTTTGCTACAGCGACAGGCATAACACCGATAATCACCCACAGGAAAATGCTACCGAAAAGCACACCCACCAGGTCTTTACCTTCGCCTACCAACCGGACAAAACTGCTGGCAACCACAATGAACGTCGCCACCATCCACATAGCACCGAGAATCCTCAATGCAGAGAAAATTAACTCAGCCACGATTTACTCTCCCCCAAATAAAAAGGCCTGCGATTACCAGCAAGCCTTTATCTGTTTTTAACACGCTTTCGAGTCCTTTTAGATTTTTCCTTAAGATATTCCGCAAGTTTATCCTCATCATTATTAAATTGAGATAAAAGCTCATGCTCGCAATTAAGTGCTTTACTCGCATAAGTTCCATATAGTTTCTTTCTTGCTAGTGCTGCTATGAATGCTGCATCTTCTTTGCTATCGAAATACCCTAACGATATTGTCTTATTTTTATAACCAACATAAGACTTCCACCTGCCAGTTGGCTTATACCAAGACACTCCAATTGCACCGGATGTGTTTAATCTATTCCCTACAATGTTTCTTGCATTCTGCTCTTCTGTTGCCAGTCTTAGATTTGAAATCCTATTGTCAAGTCTGTTCCCATTTACATGATCAATAAACTTAGGAGGCCATTTTTTGTATACATAGAACCAAGCAAGTCTATGCGCATAATACAAAACATTATTTATGCTAATGCATATATAACCACCACTAACACCTCCAGCAATACTACCTTTTACTCTTACTACTGAATTTGTTTTTAGCCATTTAAATATTCCTGTTTCTGAGTCATATGATAATGTTGACAGAAGCTCATCGTGATCAATTAGTTTTTTTATTCGCATAAAGAATATACTTAATAATATATACAGTAAGAACCATTAGTAACGATAACCCTGCTATTAGCTCAGTGATGTAGATGGTCATCAGAATCCTCCTTTCTTCTTGGACTGCGGTTCCTCACGTTCACGGCGGCGCATTTCAGCAGACTGTTGGTCTGTGTCATAAATAGCGCCATTTGCCTGAATGCAATACACCGTGCCGGTATTGCCATGACGATTGAGACGAAGGATTAGTTCGGTTTCACCAGGTGGAACACTGTCATCAAAAGCGCCTTCACGATGGATCCCGACCCAATAATCGCAATCCTGTTCAATCTGCCCTGTATCTCGTGAGTCACTTGGTAATGGGCGTTTATTGGTTCGGCTTTCCAGTGCGCGGTTAAGCTGCGTCAGAAGCACAACAACGCAATCAAGCTCTTTGGCAAGGTTCTTCAGTCCTTTGGTGATCATGCCGTAAGCAAGGTCGTTGCGATCGGCCTTCTCAGCGGTCATTAGTGTCAGGTAATCGACCAGAATCATGCCAACACATCCTTTTTCTCGCTTGATTCGACGGCTTTCGCTGACGATTTGAGCCAGAGATAATCCCGGCGTGTCGTCGATGTAAAGCATGTCGATTTCACTCAAGCGATTAGCTGTTTCGATCGCCCTGTTGAAGTCACCATCGTAATCACCCTGATAGCCGTCATCAGCGTCATTTGTCGCCGGAAGGTAAAAAATATTCGGGTTAACACCAGACTTCTGCCCTACCAGTTTTTCCAGTATCTGATCACCTGGCATTTCAAGGCTGAACATCAAAGCGGGCTTTTTCTCATGCACTGCGCAATTGATTGCCATCTGGCTGTATAGCGTCGTTTTCCCCATCTTAGGGCGAGCGCCAATGACAAACAGAGAGCCTTTCACCAGACCTTTCGGTGACAGCATCCTGTCCAGCGATGGGATCCCTGTGCTCATTCCCCGTTGTTCGCCTGATGGGTCAAATCGCTTCTCAAGGTCGCTAACCCAGTCTTCCATGACCTCACCAAATGAACGAAGGCCGCGACGCGATCCGGTTTTTGCATGGTCTGTCAGTTGCGTGAAAATCGACTGAATAGCTTCGTACTTCTGCGTTGCAGTCATTCCGTTGCGGGAATAGAGCAATTCCGTCGCTTCAGTCATGCGGTTGATGGCGTAGCGTTCCATTGCGGTTTCACGAACCTGCATTGCATAGGCAACGATGTTTGCGGCGCTTGGCGTGTTCTTTGCGATCTCAGCGATATAAGCAAAACCACCAACAGACGCCGTTAACGATTTACGCTCCAGTTCATCGAAAAGCGTCAGGCCATCTACTGGCTTTTGCTCCCGGTGCATTCTGGTTATTTCTTCGAAAATGATTTTGTGTGGTCGGCTGTAGAACGATTCAGGCTTGAGCATCGCCAGAACTTTCTGGACGCGCTCACTGCTGTCATCATCCAGAAGCAACCCACCAATCACCGCCTGCTCTGCCTCGATGCTATGGGGCGGCGCATAAAAATTATCGGTCATCGTGTTCACCCTCACGAACTTTCAGGTAGGTATTGTCGTTAAGCAGGAAATCAAATCCCTTTTTGTGCCAGACGGTTCCGCGTTGATGGTTTTGGCGCTCTTCGAACATCCATCGGCAATTTTCGCCTACGTAGCTCAAATAATTTCTCCAGTCCTGCATCGTGAACCCATGCCCGTCAAGCTGGCGGGTTATCACTCCGGCTTTGCGCCAGAACGTTCGGATCTGGTTTTTACGCTTGTCATTCAGTGCGCGGATTCTTGGCGCTTCAGGAAGGATTTCGTGGTAAGCATCGACAACATCCTGACAGCTGACGGAAGGTTTTTTCTTGTCAGACTTTTTGTCTGCTGCGGTACTCTCTAATACGTCAGTATTAGAGATAATATTATTATATTCTTTATCTGTGGTAATTTGCTGGTAATCTGCTGGTACAGTATTGCTTGCAGGCATTGGTATTGCTGGCTTTGAGGTGGTAATTTGCTGGTAATCTGCTGGTACAAAATTTGACTGATAATCGTCATATTTCTCTACCGAGAAAACTGAGAATTTACCGTGTGAAACCCAGTCAATCATGCCGAGTTTTTTGAACTTTCTAAGCAGGTACTGAACGCGATCTGGTTTGAGTCCTGTTTCAAACGCCAGAGAGTTTCTACCGCCAAGTAGCTTCCCTCTGCCTACCAGAATTTCTCCTGCGTCAGTCATTACATACTCAGGCGTATGCTTTGCTTTGAGGATTAAGTGAACCCACAGATGCGCAGCTTCTGCGTCCTTGTAAAACGGCACATCCATAATTTTACGGTGCAGCAAGGCATACCCCTTACCGCTGCTTTGATGCGGTTGTTGTAGCCTTCTGGCCTCTCTGGCTTCGGCTAGATTAGATATGTTACTCATGACCTTTCTCCTTCTGCATCAGCTTCACTTTTTCCAACTCAGCCCGGAATCGACCAGGCTGCTTGAAGCTGGACAGGAAGCGATCACGTAGTATGTGTTTGTGAATTTTGTCCTGGTAAGGACTGAGTTGTTTTGTCATAATGACTCCTGTGGATTGATCCAGTAATTACCTCAGAATTGCATATCAATTTGCTTAAAATCCTCGGTGGCGGCCGGGGATTTTTTCTTTGTGATTTCATCAAGCGCATACTTAAAAGCCCTACTAATCGGACTGATGTCTGATGCCATTCCGAAAGCACACAAGACCGAAGCAATAAATCTCCAGTCCGTTCTGCTTATCTTCGATTCATGACAGCCAATCATCTTTGCCAGACCGCGCTGGGTAAGCGTTGACAGGTTGATGAGTAAATCAGTTTCAGCGCGATCAATTTCTCGCTGTGTTGGCTTGCTGTAACTTGCTTGTGTCATTTCTTACTATCTCCATAGGTAAATAATTTGGGTTTTTATCGTGCACCATTGACAGTCATCCTTGACCACGCCGGGCACCCGACCGTATACCGGGCCGTTCGGTACTGAAAGTACATTTTTATTACATGACAAACTGCTGTTTACCGATACGGCGAATCTGTGCTGCTGAGTACTTGCCGCCTGATGCCTTGGCGATCTTATCCGCATATTCGGTTTCACCAGTGAACTCGGTGCGCGGCAGAGAACCACGCTCAAGCCACTTATAGATGGCTTTTGGCGTAAGTCCACAAACATCAGCCACAACAGAAACTCGAACGGATTTGATAACTTCTGCAAACGTAACTTCGTTCATGCTTCTCTCCTGTGGTGAACTTATGGTTCATATTATGACGGAACTGATAGTACAGTCAATACCTAATATAGTTGAACTTATGGTTCAACAGAAAGAGCGTGAAACTTTCTCGCAGAGGCTTGCGCTGGCCTGTGATAAAGCGGGATTACCTTTGCATGGTAGGCAGGCTGATTTAGCTGTCAGGCTTAAGGTCACACCAAAAGCCATTAGTAAATGGTTCAACGGGGAGTCAATACCAAGAAAAGACAAGATGGAATCTCTGGCTTCGGTGCTGGGAACCACTGCGGCATATCTGCATGGCTATGCTGATGATGACGGTATCACGGTAAATCATCTATCAAGATCAAATGATTCTTATCGTGTTGATGTATTGGATGTTCAGGCGAGCGCCGGGCCAGGAACCATGGTTTCCAATGAATTTATAGAAAAGATAAGAGCAATTGAATATACGACCGAGCAGGCAAGAATTTTATTTAATGGAAGGCCACAGGAGAGCGTAAAAGTCATCACGGTTCGCGGTGACAGCATGGAGGGAACCATCAATCCGGGAGATGAGATCTTTGTTGATGTATCCATAACCTGTTTTGATGGCGATGGCATTTATGTGTTTGTATACGGGAAAACAATGCACGTTAAGCGCCTGCAAATGCAAAAGAACAGGCTTGCCGTCATCTCTGACAATGCCGCTTATGATCGATGGTACATAGAAGAAGGTGAAGAAGAGCAACTTCACATTCTAGCCAAAGTCCTCATTAGGCAGTCAATCGATTACAAGCGATTCGGATAAAAATAAATTCCCTTAAAGTTCACTAACTTATGATGTAGTGAGCTTTTTATACCCATAAAATGTACTATTGGTACTTTACATTAATGAACTTTAAGTACATAATAAGCCCATAGACGAACGGCGCGTCTTTAAACCATGCGTCGGGAGCGCGGCGGGTTCAGGATGAACGGCAATGCTGCTCACTACAAAAGAACATTTCCATAACTTGATAGTTATTGAAGTGTTTTTATATACGGGGTTAGCGATCTCGTGACACAAGCCATTTACGCGGCAGTCTACCGGAAATCAAAACAACTGACAGCGAGGTAAGTGATGAATCAGACATACATTCCATCATGCTTGAGAAATCTGCCAAAGCAGAAAGCAAAGCCCCGCAAGCAAGCCATAAAGGACGCTAAGGCAGAGGTTATTGATCAAGCAATACAATTGCTCAGGGAGGAGTTAAGAAGTGGCAAGCTCGAAGGAATGATGATGCCCTATCAGCGCGGATATCTATCGGCGATTAGTAAGTTGGAAGTATTGAAGAGTGAATTATGAGCTATCTGGAATTTCCGGATGGTTCATTGTTTTGGCAGCAAGCATAGAGGTGAATATGGAATTCAAAGGTACTGAAGGTAAGTGGGAAATAATGATGGATGGCGATGAGATTAAAATAATCCAGGCAGACTCACTTGAAAATGGCGCAGGCTGGCGTTCGTATATTGCAATCTGTGAGGAAGTTAAATGTATTGAAGATGCCAATTTAATAGCGGCAGCACCTGACCTTCTCGAAGCACTTCAGTTATTACTTAAGCAATCCAAAAATAGAACAACGACAACATATCCAGAATGGTATGGAGCTGTTAATAAAGGTCTTGCAGCAATCAGCAAGGCTCTGGGAGGTGAATGATGTGCGAGTTTTATGAAGAAGATATCAAACGCCCAGAAATGGCAAGTGATGCGACATTACGTGATTACTTCGCTGCTAAGGCTATGGCAGCAATAGTGCGCAGATGGGACGGACATTCCTTTGGTGGTGGACAGAATTCACCACAGTACAAAGAATTAGCAGATGATGCCTACTTTATTGCTGATGCCATGCTCAAAGCTCGCGAATAAGCACTGTGTATTCATTCCAACGAGTGAATACACTGAGCAATGTCGCTCGTAACTAAACAGGAGCCGACTTGTTCTGATTATTGGAAATCTTCTTTGCCCTCCAATGTGAGGGCGATTTTTTATCTGTGAGGATATGAATAGATGTCAAACATCAAAAAATACATCATTGATTACGACTGGAAAGCATCAATAGAAATTGAAATCGACCATGACGTAATGACAGAGGAAAAACTTCACCAGATTAATAATTTCTGGTCAGACTCTGAATACCGACTCAATAAACACGGTTCTTTATTAAATGCTGTATTAATCATGCTGGCGCAACATGCTCTGCTTATAGCAATTTCGAAAGACTTAAATGCATATGGTGTTGTTTGTGAGTTCGACTGGGATGATGGAAATGGTCAGGAAGGATGGCCTCCAATGGATGGAGGTGAAGGAATAAGAATTACCGATATCGATACATCAGGAATATTTGATTCAGATGATATGACTATCAAGGCCGTCTGAGTGCGGTTTTACCGCATACCAATAACGCTTCACTCGAGGCGTTTTTCGTTATGTATAAATAAGGAGCACACCATGCAATATGCCATTGCAGGGTGGCCTGTTGCTGGCTGCCCTTCCGAATCTTTACTTGAACGAATCACCCGTAAATTACGTGACGGATGGAAACGCCTTATCGACATACTTAATCAGCCAGGAGTCCCAAAGAATGGATCAAACACTTATGGCTATCCAGACTAAATTCACTATCGCCACTTTTATTGGCGATGAAAAGATGTTTCGTGAAGCCGTCGACGCTTATAAAAAATGGATATTAATGCTGAAACTGAGATCAAGCAAAAGCATTCACTAACCCCCTTTCCTGTTTTCCTAATCAGCCTGGCATTTCGCGGGCGATATTTTCACAGCTATTTCAGGAGTTCAGCCATGAACGCTTATTACATTCAGGATCGTCTTGAGGCTCAGAGCTGGGCGCGTCACTACCAGCAGATCGCCCGTGAAGAGAAAGAGGCAGAACTGGCAGACGACATGGAAAAA
>SKET01000370.1_pt1 | contig 39979 bp, 25 predicted proteins | sample 4841461 | NCBI WGS metagenome assembly SKET01 (sample SAMN11008802, study PRJNA524170) | human gut metagenome | biome: Human fecal sample; material: Feces; isolation source: fecal sample from pouch patient p5 | host: Homo sapiens | place: Israel: Tel-Aviv | collected 2014-02-13
GCATGAGTACCCTGCTCAACCACCTGTCCCTCTTCCATCACCAGAATGTTTCCGGCCCCGGCGATGGTGGATAAACGGTGAGCGATGATAATCACCGTCCGGTTGTGAACCAGGTTATCGATCGCTTTTTGCACCGCCAGCTCGCTTTCAATATCCAGCGCGGCAGTCGGTTCATCGAGAATGACGACCGGCGCGTTTTTCAATAACGCTCTGGCAATGGAAATCCGCTGGCGCTCGCCGCCCGATAGCTGGCCGCCCATCTCTCCCATTGGCGTCAGCCAGCCTTGCGGAAGACGGGAAATAAACTCAAGGCACTGCGCCGCGCGGGCGGCCTCTTCTACCTCCTGCCGCGTCGCCTGTGGGCGCGCGATACGGATATTCGCCAGCAGCGTGTCATCAAACAGCCAGACATCCTGGAAAACAACAGAAATCAGGCTATTGAGCTGTTCCGGCGTCAGGCGGCGAATATCGACGCCGCCAATAGAAATCTGCCCTTGCTGCGGATCGGCATAGCGCATTAACAGTTTGGTGACCGTAGTTTTGCCTGCGCCGGAGGCACCCACCAGCGCGCTCATACTGGCTGCCGGGAACGTCAAAGAAACATGATTAAGCGCGTGGCCGTCACCTTCTTCGTAGCGATAGCTGACGTTGTCAAAGCGGATATCGTAACGTTCCGGCATCTCGCTTTGCTCTGCGACGGGAAGCGGTGCTATCGCCATAAACCGCTCAATCCGTTGCAGGGCGCTGGCGATCAGTTCCACAACCGAGGTGTAGCTGATAAACATCGCCATCGGTTCTGCGAAGCGCATAATCATCGCGACGGCGGCAATCAAAAAGGCGAGGTTCAGAGTGCCCGTCACTACCCAGACGATCCCGGATAACACCACCACCTGTAGGCCCAACTCCACGACGCTGGCGATCAGCATCGTCGCGCCAGCGCCCTGACGGTGAGTGCGGGTCTGTAAGTTTTCCAGCGCATTGAAATGCGCCAGCAGCGCCCGGCTTTTATCGGCATCGCTGCCGCAGGTGCGCAATACCATCATCCCCTGAGCAAATTCAACGATATCGCCGCTCAGACGCTGGTGCGCTTCCCCCAGCGTCTGCATTTGTCGCCGCATCGCCGGGCGGCGCCAGTAATAAAACGGCACCAGCAGAGGGAAGATCAGCAACATCACCAGCCCCAGCCGCCAGTCTATCCACAATGTCGCCAGCGACGCCGTCAGCGGCGTGACAATGGTGAGCAGCAAAATATTGGCTATCGCAATAACATAATTGAGGTTTTCATCCACGCTGCCCAGCAGCAAGGCGTTCATTTCACCCGCCCTGCCGCGCTGGAGCTTCTCCAGCGGCACGCGGCGTAACTGCTCGCCAAGTCGCAGGCGCAACTCATGGGTAGCCTGCGCCAGATGACCACGGTATTCAAAGCCCAGGCCATACCAGCGTAGCACCAGCGTCACAATTGCGGCGACGCTGAAGGCCATAGCCCAGTTAAGAAGTTGCGGCGCGTCTCCCCGTAACAGCGCATCAATGATCGGATAAAGACAGGCAAAGGCGATCCCCTGCATGAATGCCGCCAGCAACAGCGCCAGCATACTGCGTCGCAGCATCCTGGCCTGACTGCCAACGCTGGAGATAAGCTGGCGCCAGATGACGCGCCAGGCCAGGTTATCCGCAGGATTATTGTCTTTCATTTTCCACCACCTCTTCCTGTGTTCCACCCGGCACCCAATGCTGCGCCTGCTGATAGTGTTGCCAGAGCCGTTGATACAGGCCGCCCTGCGCCAACAGTTGCGTATGGTTCCCCATTTCCCTGAGCTGTCCGTCGGAAAACAGCAATATCACATCGGCCTGAGTCACCATTGAGAGACGATGCGCGACCATGATGACCGTCCGGCCACGCATGGCCGCCGCGAGCGCCTTGATAAGCGCCGCTTCGTTTTCCGGGTCAGCAAACGCCGTCGCCTCATCGAGCACCAGGATGGGGCGATCCTGCAAAAGCGCCCGGGCGATAGTAATGCGCTGCCGCTGGCCGCCGGAGAGAAATACCCCACGTTCCCCGACTCGAGTGTTGTAACCTTCTGGCAGAGCGCTAATAAAATCATGGGCCTGCGCCACTCTGGCCGCCGCTATAACCGCCTCCAGCGGCGTATCCGGCGCGCCCAGACGAATGTTATTGGCTATCGTGTCGGCAAAAAGGAAGTTGTCCTGAAACACAAACGAGAGTTGCTTCATCAGGGTGTCCGTCTGCATATCACGCAGATCCACGCCGCCAATACGGATATGGCCTTTGTCCGGGTCGGCGTAACGCAGCAGCAAGCGCGCCACGGTGCTTTTTCCGGCGCCGCTTGGCCCGACCAGCGCCACAATTTGCCCGGCAGGCACATGAAAGCTCACCTCCTGCAACGCGGCGCCAGTACGCGCTTGCGGATAATGAAAGCTCACCTGCTCAAAGGTAATGCTCGCCTCTTGCGGCTGCTGGTCAGACTGCGGCAGCGATAACTCCGGCATCGCGAGAACCTGATAAATACGCTGAATGCTTAAACGCGTTTGCGCGACCAGGTTATTGAGCATCATCATTGGCATTACGGCTTCGGCCATTCCGCTGCCCAGCAGTAAAACGGCCACCCACGCGATAAAATCGAAACTGCCATAGTGCAACAGGCCGTATCCCGACCAGATCAGGACAAACAGGGTCGGGAGAGGATTCAGAATCGAGAAGGAAAAACGCGCTGAAAAACCGGCTTTGCGATACCAGGTTTTGAGCACATCGACCCACTCTTCAAGGGCGCGTTGATAGCGCAAAAAACTGGTGCTGCCGCTATCAAACGTTCTCACCACGGGCATGGCCTGCACGAACTCAATAACCGCCGCGCTAACCTGCTCGCGCGCCTTATGATAACGCTGAGCCATATTTTCCGAACGCTGGCGGGCGAGCACGAGAACAACCGATCCAAACGCCAGTACCCCCAGCGTCGCGATTGCCAGCCGCCAGTCCAGCCAGAACAAGATAACGATTGTCGCCAGCGGCATGATGATCGCGCGGGCATAGAGCGGCGTGCTGTCGGCCACAAAAATATGTAACGACTTCACGTCATCCAGCATCACTTTCGCCACTGACCCGCTGCCCATTTGCTGTAACACGCCAGGCGGAAGCTGCAATGCTTTACGGGCTAACCTGCTGCGCAGAATGTTCTCCAGATGAAAAGCCGCGTAATGAGAGGTGTTGAACGCCTGTAAGCGCAGAACAAAAGTTAAGACCACGCAGCCGATCACGCCGCCCAGCGGCCAGGCCGGAATAGCGTCAGGCGTCGCGCGAATGTCACGCAGGCTCCACGCCAGAAAAAGGAGCGCCCCCAGGCTGGTTAATGCCGCCAGCCCCGCCAGCGCCATAGCTAAAATAACCTTCCTGCGAACCGGTGTAATCACCTGCCAGAGAGGAAATCGGGACAGCGATTCAGTATTGGATGATTGAGATGACATGGGAGTAACTGAATTTCCTGATGAATTTTTACGGACGCCAAAAACGACAATTCAGGGTGGCGTTCTGAGAATTAATGTGAATAATAACCATTATCAATAACTCATCTACCCCATTCGGTTCTATTTATACCCGCATTGGTCTAAGCCACAGGGAGATAACCAGGTCATGACGGAGTCACCGCAAACGCAATCTGAAATCTCTATTCACCAGTTGGTGGTCGGGAAACCTGCAAACGATGGCAATATTCCTGCTCAGTGTGAACTGCTGCGCTGTTCGTTGCAGGAAGGTATGGATATTTTGCTCTGGAGGGGCCATTTTGCGCGGCCAGAGACGTTGCAGCTACACGACGATCTGGGCAGGATTAACTTCTCGTGCATCCTGGAAGGCACATCGCGCTTTGCGATTCAGGGACTCCGGCGCCACACCGACTGGGAGCTTGCGCGCAATCGCCATTACATTACCCATACGCCAGACTGTCGCGGCAGCGCCTCCTATTGTGGCCGATTCGAGAGCATTACCCTCTCCTTCAGCCCTGAAACCCTCGCGCTGTGGGTGCCGGATATTAGCGCGGTCATTAAGAATAAGATCGACTCCCACTGCTGTTGCCAGCAGCAGCGTTGTAATGCTGAAACCCACTTAACGGCTCAGGCCTTGCGTCACGCGCTGATGCGCATGCACGGCGGCTTCAGTCATGAACAAAAGCCGTCGACGCTATGGTTGCAGGGGCAAAGTCTGGTCATGCTCAGTCTGGTGCTGGATGAACATCGCGAAGACGCCAGTTGCCTCTCCTGCCACTTCAACCCGATGGAACGCCAGAAACTGCTGCGGGCGAAGGATCTGCTGCTGGCTGATCTGACGCAAGCGCCGGGCGTCGCGGAGCTGGCCAGAGAGTCCGGTCTGAGCGTTCTCAAAATTAAGCGAGGCTTCCGCGTTCTGTTCAACAACAGCGTCTATGGCCTGTTTCAGGCTGAACGAATGCAGGAAGCCAGAAGACGCCTAGCCAACGGCAATACCTCCGTCATGACGGTGGCGGCCGATCTGGGCTATGCCAACGCCAGCCATTTCTCTGCCGCCTTCCAGAAACAGTTTGGCGTAACCCCTTCGACCTTTAAACGCGTGATGTAACCGGGGTCGCGCCCCCCTAAACTCCTCCCTGACAGAGGCCCGGATACCCCATCCGGGCCTCTGTTCTTTCCGCCTGTTACCAACCCGAAACGGGCATAAATAAACCCGTTTCGGGTAGCATCCAATTGTTAATAATTATTATTCTCATATGAGTAATGCTTTTCGGTAAGACGTGCCATCAGGAGGAAGAATGATTTCTGGCGCACCATCTCAGGATTCGCTGTTACCGGACAACCGCCACGCGGCTGATTACCAACAATTACGCGAGCGGCTCATACAGGAACTGAATTTAACGCCGCAGCAGTTACATGAAGAGAGCAACCTGATCCAGGCCGGCCTGGATTCCATAAGATTGATGAGATGGTTACACTGGTTTCGTAAAAATGGCTACCGCCTTACCCTTCGCGAGCTGTATGCCGCCCCCACGCTGGCGGCATGGAACCAGTTAATGCTCAGCCGGTCGCCTGAGAACGCGGAAGAAGAAACGCCGCCCGACGAATCATCCTGGCCGAACATGACCGAAAGTACCCCCTTCCCATTGACGCCAGTACAGCACGCCTACCTGACGGGCCGCATGCCGGGGCAGACGCTTGGCGGCGTGGGTTGCCACCTGTATCAGGAGTTTGAAGGCCATTGTCTGACGGCGTCGCAGCTGGAGCAGGCCATCACGACCTTGCTGCAACGCCACCCAATGCTGCATATCGCCTTTCGCCCCGACGGGCAGCAGGTCTGGCTACCGCAACCTTACTGGAACGGCGTCACCGTTCATGATTTACGCCATAACGACGCTGAAAGCCGCCAGGCCTATCTGGACGCACTGCGCCAGCGCCTGAGCCACCGTCTTTTACGCGTGGAAATCGGCGAAACGTTTGATTTTCAGCTGACGCTCTTGCCGGACAATCGCCACCGCCTCCATGTCAATATTGACCTGCTGATTATGGATGCCTCCAGCTTTACGCTTTTCTTCGATGAGCTTAACGCCCTGCTGGCCGGAGAATCGCTGCCGGCTATCGACACCCGCTATGATTTCCGCTCGTATTTGCTGCACCAGCAGAAGATCAATCAACCACTGAGAGACGACGCGCGCGCTTACTGGCTGGCGAAAGCATCGACGCTTCCCCCCGCGCCCGTCTTGCCGCTGGCCTGCGAACCCGCCACGCTACGTGAAGTCCGTAATACCCGACGCCGCATGATTGTCCCGGCAACACGCTGGCACGCCTTTAGCAACCGGGCCGGCGAGTATGGCGTGACGCCGACAATGGCACTGGCGACCTGTTTTTCTGCCGTGCTGGCTCGCTGGGGCGGCCTGACGCGTCTGCTGCTTAACATCACCTTATTCGACCGCCAGCCGCTGCACCCGGCGGTTGGCGCGATGCTTGCCGACTTCACCAATATTCTTCTGCTGGATACCGCCTGCGATGGCGATACCGTCAGCAACCTGGCGCGTAAAAACCAGCTCACGTTTACGGAGGACTGGGAGCATCGCCACTGGTCCGGCGTCGAATTACTCCGTGAACTCAAACGCCAGCAGCGCTACCCCCACGGCGCCCCGGTGGTATTTACCAGCAATCTGGGGCGTTCCCTCTACAGCAGCCGCGCAGAATCGCCGTTGGGCGAGCCGGAATGGGGCATCTCGCAAACGCCGCAGGTCTGGATAGATCATCTGGCGTTCGAGCATCACGGCGAGGTCTGGCTACAATGGGACAGCAACGACGCGCTGTTCCCTCCGGCGTTAGTCGAAACATTGTTCGACGCCTACTGCCAGTTGATTAACCAACTCTGCGATGACGAAAGCGCCTGGCAAAAGCCGTTCGCAGATATGATGCCCGCCAGCCAGCGCGCGATACGCGAACGGGTCAACGCCACCGGCGCCCCCATTCCCGAAGGCTTGCTGCATGAAGGCATTTTCCGTATCGCTCTGCAACAGCCGCAGGCGCTGGCGGTAACGGACATGCGTTATCAGTGGAATTATCATGAGCTGACAGACTATGCCCGCCGTTGCGCGGGCAGGTTAATCGAGTGCGGGGTTCAGCCCGGCGATAATGTGGCTATCACGATGTCGAAAGGCGCAGGACAACTTGTTGCGGTTCTGGCCGTCCTGCTGGCCGGGGCGGTTTACGTTCCGGTTTCGCTGGATCAGCCTGCCGCACGGCGCGAGAAAATCTACGCTGACGCCAGCGTCCGGCTGGTGCTCATTTGTCAGCACGACGCCAGCGCCGGGTCAGACGATATTCCCGTCCTTGCCTGGCAGCAGGCCATTGAGGCGGAGCCGATCGCCAACCCGGTAGTACGCGCCCCCACGCAACCGGCCTACATTATCTACACCTCCGGCTCTACCGGTACGCCGAAAGGGGTAGTCATTTCTCACCGGGGAGCGCTTAACACCTGTTGCGATATCAATACCCGCTATCAGGTTGGCCCGCATGACAGGGTGCTGGCCCTCTCCGCCCTACATTTTGATTTATCGGTTTACGACATTTTTGGCGTACTGCGCGCGGGCGGCGCGCTGGTGATGGTGATGGAAAATCAACGGCGCGATCCTCACGCATGGTGTGAGCTGATCCAGCGCCATCAGGTCACGCTCTGGAACAGCGTCCCGGCGCTGTTCGATATGCTGCTGACCTGGTGTGAAGGTTTCGCCGACGCCACGCCGGAAAACCTGCGCGCAGTGATGCTTTCCGGCGACTGGATCGGGCTTGACCTCCCCGCCCGTTATCGGGCCTTCCGGCCACAAGGACAATTTATCGCGATGGGCGGCGCCACCGAGGCGTCTATCTGGTCTAACGCCTGCGAAATTCACGACGTCCCCGCCCACTGGCGCTCCATCCCTTACGGTTTTCCGCTAACCAACCAACGCTACCGGGTGGTGGATGAACAGGGCCGGGACTGCCCTGACTGGGTGCCGGGTGAATTATGGATTGGCGGCATTGGGGTCGCGGAAGGCTATTTCAACGATCCCCTGCGTAGCGAGCAGCAATTTTTGACGCTCCCGGACGAGCGCTGGTATCGCACCGGCGATCTCGGCTGCTACTGGCCAGATGGCACAATCGAGTTCCTCGGTCGTCGCGACAAGCAGGTCAAAGTCGGAGGATATCGCATCGAGCTGGGCGAAATCGAAAGCGCGCTCAGCCAGCTGGCGGGGGTGAAACAAGCAACCGTTCTGGCGATCGGCGAAAAAGAAAAAACGCTGGCGGCATACGTTGTTCCTCAGGGCGAGGCTTTTTGCGTTACCGATCATCGGAACCCGGCACTGCCGCAGGCGTGGCACACGCTTGCGGGAACGTTGCCCTGTTGCGCCATCTCGCCAGAGATCTCCGCAGAACAGGTAGCCGATTTCCTTCAGCATCGCCTGCTAAAACTGAAGCCGGGTCACACCGCTGGCGCCGATCCTCTCCCCCTGATGAACTCACTCGCTATCCAGCCGCGCTGGCAGGCCGTGGTGGAACGCTGGTTAGCATTTCTGGTGACACAACGGCGACTGAAGCCCGCTGCTGAAGGTTATCAGGTCTGCGCTGGTGAAGAACGCGAGGATGAGCACCCGCACTTCAGCGGACATGATTTAACGTTATCGCAAATTCTTCGCGGTGCCCGTAACGAACTGTCGTTACTGAACGACGCGCAGTGGTCGCCGGAAAGCCTGGCCTTTAACCATCCGGCCAGCGCCCCGTATATTCAGGAACTGGCGACAATTTGCCAACAGCTTGCACAGCGCTTACAGCGCCCGGTGCGCCTGCTTGAGGTGGGAACCCGCACTGGCCGCGCCGCAGAATCGCTGTTAGCACAGCTCAACGCCGGACAGATTGAGTATGTCGGGCTTGAGCAGAGCCAGGAGATGCTGCTGAGCGCCCGGCAGAGGCTCGCCCCCTGGCCTGGCGCCCGTCTGTCCCTCTGGAATGCAGACACGCTGGCGACGCACGCTCACTCGGCGGACATTATCTGGCTTAATAACGCCCTGCATCGTCTGCTGCCGGAAGATCCCGGGCTCCTTGCGACATTACAACAGCTTGCCGTTCCCGGCGCGCTGCTCTACGTGATGGAGTTTCGCCAGTTAACGCCGTCCGCCCTACTCAGCACGCTCCTGTTAACCAATGGGCAGCCGGAGGCCTTGCTGCATAACAGCGCCGACTGGGCGGCATTATTTAGCGCGGCCGCCTTCAACTGTCAGCATGGCGATGAGGTCGCGGGGTTACAACGCTTCCTCGTACAATGTCCTGACAGGCAGGTGCGCCGCGATCCCCGTCAACTTCAGGCCGCCCTCGCCGGGCGTCTGCCGGGGTGGATGGTGCCGCAACGGATCGTCTTCCTCGACGCCTTACCGCTGACGGCTAACGGGAAAATTGACTACCAGGCGCTGAAGCGTCGTCATACCCCTGAAGCGGAAAACCCGGCCGAAGCGGATTTACCCCAGGGCGACATTGAAAAACAGGTTGCCGCCCTCTGGCAGCAACTCTTATCAACTGGCAATGTCACCAGAGAAACCGACTTCTTCCAGCAAGGCGGCGATAGCCTGCTGGCGACCCGTCTGACCGGGCAACTTCATCAGGCAGGTTATGAAGCGCAATTAAGCGACCTGTTTAATCATCCCCGGCTGGCGGATTTTGCCGCCACGCTGCGGAAAACCGACGTCCCGGTCGAACAACCATTCGTCCACTCCCCTGAAGATCGCTACCAGCCCTTTGCGCTTACCGACGTGCAGCAGGCTTACCTGGTGGGGCGTCAGCCGGGCTTTGCCCTGGGCGGCGTCGGCTCACATTTCTTTGTTGAATTTGAAATTGCCGATCTGGACCTCACCCGGCTGGAGACGGTCTGGAACCGATTAATCGCCCGCCACGATATGCTGCGCGCCATCGTGCGTGATGGACAGCAACAGGTGCTCGAACAGACGCCCCCTTGGGTGATACCCGCACACACCCTCCATACGCCTGAAGAGGCGTTGCGGGTGCGCGAAAAACTGGCGCATCAGGTACTCAACCCCGAAGTGTGGCCGGTATTCGATCTCCAGGTCGGATACGTGGACGGGATGCCTGCCCGCCTGTGGCTGTGTCTGGATAACCTGTTGCTTGACGGTCTGAGCATGCAGATCCTGCTGGCGGAGCTGGAGCACGGCTACCGCTACCCGCAACAGCTGCTTCCGCCGCTGCCCGTCACCTTCAGGGATTATCTGCAACAACCCTCGCTACAGTCGCCCAATCCAGATTCTCTGGCATGGTGGCAGGCGCAGCTTGATGATATTCCTCCGGCGCCTGCGTTGCCGCTGCGCTGCTTGCCTCAGGAGGTTGAAACACCGCGCTTCGCCCGCCTGAACGGCGCACTGGACAGCACGCGCTGGCATCGGCTGAAAAAACGGGCGGCTGACGCCCATCTCACCCCGTCGGCCGTACTGTTGTCGGTGTGGTCAACGGTTCTCTCTGCATGGAGTGCACAGCCTGAGTTCACGCTTAACCTTACGCTTTTCGACAGGCGACCGCTGCACCCGCAAATCAACCAGATTCTGGGCGATTTCACCTCGCTGATGCTGCTGAGCTGGCATCCCGGCGAAAGCTGGCTGCACAGCGCGCAGTCACTACAGCAGCGGCTGAGCCAGAACCTCAACCACCGCGATGTGTCAGCCATCCGCGTGATGCGTCAACTGGCGCAACGGCAAAACGTGCCTGCCGTTCCGATGCCCGTCGTCTTTACCAGCGCACTGGGCTTTGAGCAGGATAACTTCCTCGCCCGGCGTAATCTGCTCAAACCGGTCTGGGGCATCTCCCAGACGCCGCAGGTCTGGCTCGATCACCAGATTTATGAATCCGAAGGCGAACTGCGCTTTAACTGGGATTTTGTCGCCGCGCTGTTTCCTGCCGGGCAGGTGGAGCGCCAGTTTGAACAGTATTGCGCATTGCTAAACCGAATGGCCGAGGATGAAAGCGGCTGGCAACTGCCGCTCGCCGCGCTGGTGCCTCCCGTTAAACACGCAGGGCAATGCGCAGAGCGCTCACCGCGCGTATGCCCTGAGCACTCTCAGCCACACATTGCGGCGGACGAGAGCACCGTCAGCCTGATTTGCGACGCCTTCCGCGAGGTGGTTGGCGAGTCTGTCACGCCCGCAGAAAACTTCTTTGAGGCGGGCGCAACGTCGCTGAATCTGGTGCAACTGCACGTTTTGTTACAACGTCACGAATTTTCCACCCTGACGTTGCTTGACCTCTTCACCCACCCTTCTCCTGCTGCCCTGGCCGATTATCTGGCCGGCGTCGCCACGGTGGAGAAAACAAAACGACCTCGCCCTGTTCGCCGTCGTCAGCGGCGGATATAGCGCGAAGCAAACTGATTTTCCCCGGAACGCCATCGCGAACGCATGGCGTTCCATTGACTTTGTGAATCTTAGGAAACGGGACCGATTATGGATAACTTGCGCTTCTCTTCTGCGCCGACAGCAGATTCCATTGATGCATCGATCGTTCAACACTACCCGGACTGCGAACCTGTCGCGGTTATCGGCTACGCCTGCCATTTTCCTGAATCGCCGGATGGCGAAACGTTCTGGCAAAATCTGCTGGAAGGTCGTGAATGCAGCCGACGCTTTACGCGCGAAGAGCTTCTGGCCGTCGGTCTGGATGCCGCCATCATTGACGATCCTCATTATGTCAATATCGGTACGGTGTTAGACAACGCCGACTGCTTCGACGCCACCCTGTTTGGCTATTCGCGACAGGAAGCGGAGTCGATGGACCCGCAGCAGCGCCTGTTTTTGCAGGCGGTCTGGCATGCGCTGGAACATGCCGGTTATGCCCCCGGCGCCGTCCCCCATAAGACCGGCGTTTTCGCCTCTTCCCGGATGAGTACCTACCCCGGTCGCGAAGCATTGAACGTGACAGAAGTCGCGCAGGTAAAAGGTCTGCAATCTCTGATGGGCAATGATAAAGACTATATTGCCACCCGCGCCGCGTACAAACTCAACCTGCACGGCCCGGCGTTATCGGTACAGACCGCCTGCTCCAGCTCGCTGGTTGCCGTGCATCTGGCCTGTGAAAGCCTGCGCGCAGGCGAATCCGATATGGCGGTTGCCGGCGGCGTGGCGCTCTCTTTCCCCCAGCAGGCAGGCTACCGCTACCAGCCCGGAATGATTTTCTCTCCTGATGGTCACTGTCGTCCCTTTGACGCCTCGGCTGAGGGCACCTGGGCCGGTAACGGTCTCGGCTGCGTGGTGCTGCGTCGCCTGAGAGACGCGCTGCTGTCAGGCGATCCGATTATCTCGGTGATCCTCTCCAGCGCGGTCAACAACGACGGCAACAGAAAGGTCGGCTATACCGCCCCTTCCGTCGCAGGGCAACAGGCAGTCATCGAAGAGGCGTTAATGCTGGCGGCCATCGACGACAGGCAGGTAGGTTACATTGAAACCCACGGCACCGGCACACCGCTGGGCGACGCGATTGAAATTGAAGCGTTACGCAACGTCTATGCGCCTCGCCCGCAGGATCAGCGCTGTGCGCTCGGTTCCGTGAAAAGTAACATGGGCCATCTGGATACCGCGGCGGGCATTGCCGGACTGCTGAAAACCGTTCTGGCAGTCAGTCGCGGGCAAATTCCTCCCTTACTGAATTTTCACACCCCCAACCCGGCGCTGAAACTTGAAGAGAGCCCCTTTACCATACCGGTGTCGGCACAGGCATGGCAGGACGAAATGCGCTATGCGGGCGTCTCCTCCTTTGGTATTGGCGGCACCAACTGCCATATGATCGTCGCCTCGCTGCCCGACGCGCTCAACGCGCGCCTCCCCAATACGGATAGCGGCAGAAAAAGTACCGCGCTGCTGCTCAGCGCCGCCAGCGACAGCGCGTTGCGGCGGCTGGCGACGGATTATGCCGGGGCGCTGAGAGAGAATGCGGATGCCAGCTCTCTGGCCTTCACAGCCCTGCACGCGCGCCGTCTCGATCTCCCCTTCCGCCTGGCGGCGCCATTAAACCGTGAAACCGCCGAGGCGCTCAGCGCCTGGGCCGGTGAGAAATCGGGGGCGCTGGTTTACAGCGGCCACGGCGCCAGCGGCAAGCAGGTGTGGCTGTTTACCGGCCAGGGCTCGCACTGGCGCACTATGGGTCAAACGATGTACCATCACTCAACGGCGTTTGCCGACACGCTGGATCGCTGTTTTTCCGCCTGTAGCGAAATGCTCACGCCGTCACTGCGCGAAGCGATGTTTAACCCCGATTCGGCGCAGCTGGACAATATGGCCTGGGCGCAGCCGGCGATTGTCGCGTTTGAAATCGCGATGGCGGCGCACTGGCGTGCTGAAGGACTGAAGCCAGACTTCGCCATTGGGCATTCCGTCGGTGAATTTGCCGCTGCCGTTGTCTGCGGACACTATACGATTGAACAGGTCATGCCACTGGTTTGTCGGCGCGGCGCGCTAATGCAGCAGTGCGCAAGCGGCGCGATGGTGGCGGTATTTGCAGACGAAGACACGCTGATGCCGCTGGCTCGCCAGTTTGAGCTGGATCTCGCCGCCAACAACGGTACGCAACATACGGTATTTTCCGGGCCGGAAGCCCGTCTCGCGGTATTTTGCGCCACGCTCTCGCAGCATGACATTAACTATCGTCGCCTGAGCGTAACCGGTGCGGCGCACTCCGCTTTACTGGAGCCGATACTCGATCGGTTCCAGGACGCCTGCGCGGGACTGCACGCGGAGCCGGGGCAAATACCGATTATTTCCACGCTCACCGCCGACGTCATTGATGAGTCAACGCTCAACCAGGCGGATTACTGGCGCCGACACATGCGCCAGCCGGTGCGTTTTATCCAGAGTATTCAGGTGGCGCATCAGCTCGGCGCCCGCGTTTTTCTGGAGATGGGGCCCGATGCCCAGTTGGTTGCTTGCGGGCAGCGCGAATACCGCGATAACGCATACTGGATAGCCAGCGCCCGGCGTAACAAAGAGGCGAGCGATGTCCTCAATCAGGCCCTGCTCCAGCTTTACGCTGCCGGCGTCGCCCTACCGTGGGCCGACCTGCTGGCGGGCGATGGACAACGTATCGCTGCGCCATGTTATCCGTTTGATACTGAACGTTACTGGAAAGAGCGCGTCTCCCCGGCCTGCGAGCCTGCCGACGCAGCGCTGTCTGCCGGGCTGGAGGTGGCGAGTCGCGCCGCGACAGCGCTCGATCTCCCTCGCCTGGAAGCGCTTAAACAGTGCGCCACGCGACTGCACGCCATCTACGTCGATCAACTGGTACAACGCTGTACCGGCGATGCCATTGAGAACGGCGTGGACGCCATGACCATCATGCGCCGTGGACGTCTGCTGCCCCGCTACCAGCAGCTACTCCAGCGCCTGCTGAATAACTGCGTGGTCGACGGCGATTACCGCTGCACCGACGGGCGATACGTCCGCGCCCGCCCCATTGAACATCAACAGCGGGAATCACTGCTGACGGAACTTGCCGGTTATTGTGAAGGTTTTCAGGCTATTCCCGACACCATCGCCCGTGCCGGCGATCGGTTATATGAAATGATGAGCGGCGCGGAAGAACCGGTGGCGATTATCTTCCCGCAAAGCGCCTCCGACGGCGTGGAAGTGCTGTATCAGGAATTCAGCTTTGGCCGCTATTTCAACCAAATCGCCGCCGGGGTATTACGCGGCATTGTCCAGACGCGTCAGCCCCGCCAGCCGTTGCGTATTCTTGAAGTTGGCGGCGGAACCGGCGGCACCACCGCGTGGCTGCTGCCGGAACTCAACGGCGTTCCGGCACTGGAGTACCATTTCACCGATATCTCGGCGCTGTTCACCCGTCGCGCCCAGCAGAAATTCGCCGACTACGATTTTGTGAAGTATAGCGAGCTGGATCTCGAAAAAGAGGCGCAGTCTCAGGGTTTCCAGGCACAGTCTTACGATCTTATCGTGGCAGCGAACGTGATTCACGCCACCCGCCATATTGGCCGCACGCTCGATAATCTGCGCCCCCTGCTCAAGCCAGGCGGGCGCCTGCTGATGCGCGAAATCACCCAGCCAATGCGTCTGTTTGACTTCGTTTTCGGCCCGCTGGTTCTTCCGCTACAGGATCTCGACGCCCGCGAAGGTGAGTTATTCCTCACCACCGCTCAGTGGCAACAACAGTGCCGCCACGCCGGATTCAGCAAAGTGGCGTGGCTACCGCAGGATGGCAGCCCGAACGCCGGGATGAGCGAACATATCATTCTCGCCACGCTGCCCGGTCAGGCGGTTAGCGCCGTAACATTCACCGCGCCATCAGAACCCGTGTTGGGGCAGGCGCTGACGGATAACGGTGATTATCTCGCCGACTGGTCTGATTGCGCAGGTCAGCCCGAACAGTTTAACGCCCGCTGGCAGGAGGCATGGCGTCTGCTTTCACAGCGTCATGGCGACGCTCTGCCTGTGGAACCGCCCCCCGTCGCCGCCCCGGAGTGGCTGGGGAAGGTTCGCTTAAGCTGGCAAAACGAAGCCTTTTCCCGCGGTCAGATGCGCGTTGAAGCCCGTCATCCTGCTGGCGAGTGGCTGCCGCTATCGCCCGCCGCGCCTCTTCCTGCGCCGCAAACGCATTATCAATGGCGCTGGACGCCCCTCAACGTCGCCAGCATTGACCATCCGCTTACCTTTAGCTTCAGCGCCGGTACGCTTGCGCGCAGCGACGAGCTGGCGCAATACGGCATCATTCACGATCCGCACGCCTCTTCACGACTGATGATTGTTGAGGAGAGCGAGGATACGCTGGCCTTAGCGGAGAAAGTGATAGCAGCGCTCACCGCCAGCGCAGCCGGATTGATTGTGGTTACTCGCCGCGCGTGGCGAGTCGAGGAAAATGAAGCACTCTCTGCATCCCATCACGCGCTATGGGCCTTGCTTCGCGTCGCGGCCAACGAACAGCCGGAACGGTTGCTTGCCGCCATCGATCTCGCCGAAAACACCCCGTGGGAAACGCTGCATCAAGGGTTGAGCGCAGTCTCACTACCACAGCGCTGGCTCGCCGCACGGGGTGACACCCTTTGGCTTCCTTCACTGTCGCCCAATACGGGATGCGCCGCTGAATTACCGGCAAACGTGTTTACCGGCGATAGCCGCTGGCATCTGGTGACCGGAGCGTTTGGCGGATTAGGCCGCCTTGCCGTGAACTGGCTCAGAGAAAAAGGGGCGCGACGCATCGCCCTGCTGGCGCCGCGCGTGGATGAGTCATGGCTACGCGACGTGGAGGGCGGGCAGACGCGCGTCTGCCGTTGTGATGTGGGCGATGCCGGGCAACTGGCCACGGTTCTTGACGATCTGGCGGCCAACGGCGGCATTGCCGGAGCGATTCATGCCGCTGGCGTATTGGCTGACGCGCCCTTGCAGGAGCTTGATGACCACCAGCTGGCTGCCGTTTTCGCGGTAAAAGCGCAGGCGGCAAGCCAGCTGTTGCAAACCCTGCGCAACCACGACGGACGCTATCTTATTCTCTACTCTTCCGCTGCCGCCACCCTCGGCGCGCCGGGTCAGAGCGCCCATGCGCTGGCCTGCGGCTACCTGGACGGGCTGGCCCAGCAGTTTTCCACCCTTGATGCGCCGAAAACGCTCTCTGTCGCCTGGGGCGCATGGGGAGAAAGCGGTCGGGCGGCCACGCCGGAAATGCTGGCGACGCTCGCCAGCCGAGGTATGGGCGCGTTAAGCGATGCCGAAGGCTGCTGGCACCTGGAACAGGCGGTGATGCGCGGCGCCCCGTGGCGACTGGCGATGCGCGTTTTTACCGACAAAATGCCCCCGTTACAACAGGCTCTGTTTAACATCAGCGCCACAGAAAAAGCCGCAACGCCGGTCATTCCTCCTGCTGATGACAACGCCTTTAACGGCAGCCTGAGCGATGAAACAGCGGTGATGGCATGGCTGAAAAAGCGGATTGCGGTTCAGCTAAGGCTGAGCGATCCGGCGTCACTGCATCCAAACCAGGATCTGTTGCAACTCGGCATGGACTCGCTGCTCTTCCTTGAACTCAGTAGCGATATTCAGCACTACCTGGGTGTACGCATCAATGCGGAACGGGCGTGGCAGGATCTGTCTCCTCATGGACTCACGCAGCTTATCTGTTCTAAGCCAGAGGCGACGCCTGCCGCTTCGCAGCCGGAAGTGTTGCGGCACGACGCCGACGAGCGTTATGCGCCCTTCCCTTTGACGCCCATTCAGCACGCCTACTGGCTGGGGCGAACCCACTTCATTGGCTATGGCGGCGTCGCCTGTCACGTCCTGTTTGAGTGGGATAAACGCCACGATGAGTTCGATCTCGCCATACTGGAGAAAGCATGGAACCAGCTCATCGCACGCCACGATATGTTGCGTATGGTGGTTGATGCCGACGGGCAGCAGCGAATCCTGGCGACAACGCCGGAGTATCACATCCCGCGTGACGATCTGCGCGCGCTTTCCCCGGAAGAACAGCGCATCGCGCTGGAAAAACGGCGGCATGAACTGAGCTATCGCGTTTTGCCTGCCGACCAGTGGCCTCTTTTTGAGCTGGTGGTCAGCGAAATCGACGATTGCCATTACCGTCTGCATATGAACCTCGACCTTTTGCAGTTTGATGTGCAGAGTTTTAAAGTCATGATGGACGACCTGGCGCAGGTCTGGCGCGGTGAAACGCTGGCACCGCTCGCTATTACCTTCCGTGATTATGTGATGGCTGAACAGGCGCGCCGACAGACATCGGCATGGCACGATGCCTGGGATTACTGGCAGGAAAAACTGCCGCAACTGCCCTTAGCGCCAGAGCTGCCGGTGGTTGAGACGCCCCCGGAAACGCCACACTTCACCACCTTCAAATCGACGATCGGCAAGACAGAATGGCAGGCCGTGAAACAGCGCTGGCAGCAGCAAGGCGTCACACCGTCTGCCGCGCTGCTCACGCTGTTTGCCGCCACCCTTGAGCGCTGGAGCCGTACCACAACATTTACGCTGAACCTGACGTTCTTCAATCGCCAGCCGATCCATCCGCAAATCAACCAGTTGATTGGTGATTTTACCTCCGTCACGCTGGTTGATTTTAACTTCTCAGCGCCGGTGACGTTGCAAGAGCAGATGCAACAGACCCAACAGCGCCTCTGGCAAAACATGGCGCACAGTGAAATGAACGGTGTTGAGGTGATCCGTGAGCTGGGCCGCCTGCGCGGATCACAACGTCAACCGCTGATGCCGGTAGTGTTTACCAGTATGCTGGGGATGACGCTGGAAGGCATGACTATCGATCAGGCGATGAGCCATCTGTTCGGCGAACCCTGCTATGTATTCACGCAAACGCCGCAGGTCTGGCTGGATCATCAGGTCATGGAGAGCGACGGCGAGTTGATGTTTAGCTGGTACTGCATGGACAACGTGCTGGAACCCGGCGCTGCCGAGGCGATGTTTAATGACTATTGCGCCATCCTGCAAGCCGTCATCGCCGCCCCTGAAAGCCTGAAGACTCTCGCCAGCGGCATCGCCAGGCACATTCCCCGCCGACGCTGGCCGCTGAACGCGCAGGCGGACTACGACCTGCGGGATATTGAGCAGGCGACGCTCGAATACCCCGGCATCCGGCAGGCCAGAGCGGAAATAACCGAACAGGGCGCGTTGACGCTGGATATCGTGATGGCCGACGATCCTTCGCCATCAGCGGCGATGCCTGATGAGCACGAACTTACCCAACTGGCGCTGCCGTTGCCTGAGCAGGCGCAGCTTGATGAGCTGGAGGCGACCTGGCGCTGGCTGGAGGCGCGTGCGCTACAGGGGATCGCGGCTACGCTAAATCGTCACGGCCTGTTTACCACGCCGGAGATCGCCCATCGCTTTAGCGCAATAGTACAGGCGCTGTCCTCGCAAGCATCTCACCAGCGTCTGCTGCGCCAGTGGCTACAGTGTCTGACGGAAAGAGAGTGGTTAATCCGCGAAGGTGAAAGCTGGCGCTGCCGCATTCCGCTCAGCGAGATTCCTGAGCCTCAGGAAGCGTGCCCGCAAAGCCAATGGAGCCGGGCGCTGGCGCAGTATCTGGAAACCTGCATCGCCCGGCACGACGCCCTTTTCTCCGGGCAGTGTTCTCCGCTGGAATTGCTGTTCAACGAGCAGCATCGCGTTACCGACGCGCTGTATCGCGACAACCCCGCCAGCGCCTGTCTGAATCGCTATACCGCGCAGATTGCCGCCTTGTGCAGCGCAGAACGGATTCTGGAGATTGGCGCCGGAACCGCAGCCACTACCGCGCCGGTGCTGAAGGCCACGCGGAACACGCGGCAGTCGTACCACTTCACGGACGTCTCCGCGCAGTTCCTCAATGACGCCAGAGCCCGTTTCCATGATGAATCGCAGGTGTCTTATGCCTTGTTCGACATCAACCAGCCGCTGGATTTCACCGCCCACCCGGAGGCGGGTTACGACCTGATCGTTGCCGTCAATGTGCTCCACGACGCCAGCCATGTCGTCCAGACGTTGCGCAGATTAAAACTGTTGCTGAAAGCCGGCGGACGTTTGCTGATCGTTGAAGCGACGGAGCGAAACAGCGTATTCCAGCTGGCGAGCGTGGGCTTTATTGAGGGATTAAGCGGATACCGCGATTTCCGCCGCCGGGATGAGAAACCGATGCTCACCCGCTCCGCATGGCAGGAGGTTCTCGTTCAGGCCGGGTTTGCAAACGAGCTGGCGTGGCCCGCGCAGGAATCGTCGCCGCTGCGCCAGCATCTGCTGGTGGCGCGTTCGCCTGGCGTAAATCGCCCGGATAAAAAAGCCGTGAGCCGCTATTTACAGCAGCGCTTTGGCACCGGTCTGCCCATTTTACAGATCCGGCAAAGAGAAGCGTTATTTACGCCGCTGCATGCCCCGTCTGATACGCCGACTGAGCCAGCCAAACCCACGCCAGTTGCCGGGGGGAATCCGGCGCTGGAAAGACAGGTGGCTGAACTCTGGCAATCGCTGCTGTCTCGCCCCGTGGCAAGGCATCACGACTTTTTCGAACTGGGTGGCGACAGCCTGATGGCGACAAGGATGGTCGCGCAGCTAAACCGGAGAGGGATTGCTAGGGCTAACCTTCAGGATCTGTTCAGCCATTCGACGCTGAGCGACTTCTGCGCCCATCTACAGGCGGCTACGTCAGGAGAGGACAACCCGATACCCCTTTGCCAGGGCGACGGTGAGGAAACCCTGTTTGTCTTCCACGCTTCAGACGGCGATATCAGCGCCTGGCTGCCGCTCGCTAGCGCGTTGAACAGGCGCGTTTTCGGCCTGAAAGCAAAATCGCCGCAGCGCTTTGCCACGCTCGACCAGATGATCGATGAGTATGTCGGGTGCATCCGTCGTCAGCAGCCTCACGGCCCTTATGTGCTGGCGGGTTGGTCGTATGGCGCGTTTCTTGCGGCGGGCGCCGCACAGCGCCTGTACGCCAAAGGCAAGCAGGTTCGGATGGTGTTAATCGATCCCGTGTGCCGACAGGATTTCTGTTGCGAAAACCGGGCGGCCCTGCTGCGCCTGTTAGCCGAAGGACAAACGCCTCTGGCACTGCCCGAACATTTCGACCAGCAGACGCCCGACAGCCAGCTTGCCGACTTTATCAGCCTCGCTAAAACGGCCGGTATGGTGTCGCAAAACCTGACGCTGCAAGCGGCAGAAACGTGGCTCGACAACATCGCGCATCTGCTGCGTTTACTGACTGAGCATACGCCGGGCGAAAGCGTTCCGGTCCCCTGTCTCATGGTGTATGCCGCCGGGAGACCCGCGCGCTGGACGCCAGCAGAAACCGAGTGGCAGGGCTGGATAAACAACGCCGACGACGCTGTGATTGAAGCCAGCCACTGGCAAATCATGATGGAAGCCCCCCACGTTCAGGCTTGTGCGCAACACATTACGCGCTGGCTTTGCGCAACCTCAACGCAACCGGAGAACACGTTATGATGCCGTCCGCCTCCCCAAAACAACGCGTACTGATTGTGGGCGCCAAATTTGGCGAAATGTACCTGAATGCCTTTATGCAGCCCCCGGAGGGGCTGGAACTGGTCGGCCTGCTGGCGCAGGGAAGCGCCCGTTCAAGAGAGCTGGCTCATGCGTTTGGCATTCCGCTGTATACCTCGCCGGAACAGATAACCAGGATGCCGGATATCGCCTGTATTGTCGTGCGTTCGACCGTCGCCGGAGGAACCGGTACGCAGCTTGCCAGACACTTTCTGACGCGCGGCGTACACGTCATTCAGGAGCATCCCCTCCACCCGGATGACATCAGTTCCTTACAAACGCTGGCGCAGGAACAGGGCTGCTGCTATTGGGTAAACACGTTTTATCCGCATACGCGCGCGGGACGCACATGGCTTCGCGATGCTCAGCAGCTGCGTCGCTGCCTGGCTAAGACGCCGCCGGTAGTCCACGCCACCACCAGCCGACAGTTGCTCAACTCCACTCTGGATTTGTTGTTGCTGGCTCTGGGCGTTGATGCCGTCGCCGTGGAGTGCGACGTGGTTGGCAGCTTTAGCGATTTTCACTGTCTGAGACTCTTCTGGCCGGAGGGAGAAGCCTGCCTGCTGCTTCAGCGCTATCTCGATCCTGACGATCCAGATATGCATAGCCTTATCATGCACCGCCTGCTGCTGGGCTGGCCGGAAGGTCATCTTTCGCTGGAGGCGAGCTACGGCCCCGTCATCTGGTCATCCAGCCTGTTTGTCGCAGACCATCAGGAGAACGCCCACAGCCTCTACCGCAGACCGGAGATCCTGCGCGATCTGCCGGGTCTGACGCGCAGCGCGGCGCCCCTGAGCTGGCGCGACTGCTGCGAAACCGTCGGGCCGGAGGGCGTCAGCTGGTTGCTACACCAGTTGCGCAGCCATCTGGCGGGCGAACATCCACCAGCGGCCTGCCAAAGCGTACATCAGATCGCGTTATCACGTTTATGGCAGCAGATTTTACGTAAGACCGGCAATGCGGAGATCAGACGCCTGACGCCGCCGCACCACGACCGGTTAGCCGGTTTCTACAACGATGATGATAAGGAGGCGCTGTGACGCAATCTGCAATGTGCATACCGCTGTGGCCCGCCCGGAACGGCAATACTGCGCATCTGGTCATGTGCCCTTTCGCTGGCGGCAGCAGTAGCGCGTTTCGCCACTGGCAAGCTGAGCAACTGGCTGATTGCGCGCTTTCTCTGGTGACCTGGCCGGGGCGCGATCGCCTTCGCCATCTGGAACCGCTCAGAAGCATTACACAACTGGCGGCACTGCTGGCGAACGAGCTGGAAGCATCCGTATCGCCTGACACGCCGCTTTTACTCGCCGGGCACAGCATGGGGGCGCAGGTGGCGTTTGAAACCTGCCGACTTCTGGAGCAACGGGGGCTTGCGCCACAAGGACTGATTATTTCCGGGTGCCATGCCCCGCATCTGCATTCTGAACGCCAGCTCAGCCATCGCGATGATGCCGACTTTATCGCTGAGCTGATAGACATTGGCGGATGTTCTCCTGAACTGCAGGAAAACCAGGAATTAATGTCGCTGTTTCTTCCTCTTCTGCGCGCTGATTTTTACGCCACCGAGAGCTATCACTACGACTCGCCCGACGTCTGTCCGCCGCTGCGCACGCCTGCGCTGTTATTGTGCGGCAGCCACGATCACGAAGCCTCCTGGCAGCAGGTCGATGCCTGGCGTCAGTGGCTGAGCCACGTTACAGGCCCGGTGGTGATTGACGGCGATCACTTCTATCCCATTCAACAAGCCCGGTCCTTTTTTACGCAGATTGTCCGCCATTTTCCCCACGCATTTTCTGCAATGACCGCGTGGCAAAAACAGCCCAGTACTTCAGAAAGGTGACGCATGAATTCTTCCTTTAAATCTCTGATTGAACAGTATCCCTTACCCATTGCCGAACAGTTGCGCCACTGGGCGGCCCGTTATGCCTCGCGAATTGCCGTCGTTGATGCAAAGGGGTCGTTAACCTACAGCGCGCTTGATGCACAAGTTGACGAACTTGCCGCAGGTCTGTCATCACTGGGTTTGCGTTCGGGGGAGCATGTAATTGTGCAGCTTCCCAACGACAACGCGTTTGTTACCCTGCTGTTCTCCTTGTTAAGACTGGGCGTTATCCCCGTGCTGGCGATGCCCTCGCAACGGGCGCTGGATATCGACGCGCTGATTGAGCTGGCGAAACCCGTCGCTTACGTTATTCACGGGGAAAACCACGCAGAGCTGGCCCGACAGATGGCGCACAAACACGCCTGCTTGCGTCATGTTCTGGTCGCTGGAGAGACCATGAGCGACGATTTTACGCCGCTCTTCTCCCTTCACGGTGAGCGACAGGCATGGCCGCAGCCTGATGTTTCCACCACCGCGTTGTTGTTGCTCTCAGGCGGCACAACCGGCACGCCCAAACTCATCCCGCGCCGACATGCCGACTATAGCTATAACTTCAGCGCTTCTGCTGAACTGTGCGGCATCAGCCAACAGAGCGTGTATCTCGCCGTCCTCCCGGTGGCGCATAACTTTCCGCTGGCCTGCCCCGGTATTCTGGGAACCCTTGCCTGCGGCGGAAAAGTGGTGCTGACCGACAGCGCCAGCTGTGATGAGGTGATGCCTTTAATCGCGCAGGAAAGAGTGACTCACGTCGCCCTGGTTCCGGCGCTGGCGCAATTATGGGTGCAGGCCAGGGAGTGGGAAGACAGCGACCTTTCGTCGCTACGCGTCATTCAGGCAGGCGGCGCCCGGCTCGACCCGACGCTTGCTGAGCAGGTTATCGCCACCTTTGACTGTACCCTGCAACAGGTTTTCGGTATGGCGGAAGGCCTGCTCTGTTTTACCCGGCTGGACGATCCGCATGCCACCATTCTCCACAGCCAGGGGCGCCCGTTGTCCCCTCTGGATGAAATCCGCATCGTTGATCAAGACGAGAACGACGTCGCGCCGGGCGAAACCGGGCAATTGTTAACGCGCGGCCCTTATACCATTTCGGGCTATTACCGCGCCCCTGCCCACAACACGCAGGCCTTTACCGCGCAAGGGTTTTACCGCACAGGCGACAATGTCAGGCTGGATGAGGTAGGGAACCTGCACGTTGAGGGACGCATAAAAGAGCAGATCAACCGCGCCGGAGAAAAAATAGCCGCGGCTGAAGTGGAATCGGCACTGCTGCGTTTAGCGGAAGTGCAAGATTGCGCGGTGGTCGCCGCGCCGGACACGCTGCTTGGCGAGCGGATTTGCGCGTTTATCATCGCGCAGCAGGTGCCAACTGACTATCAGCAGTTGCGTCAACAACTGACCCGTATGGGGCTCAGCGCGTGGAAAATTCCTGACCAAATCGAGTTTCTGGACCACTGGCCGCTCACCGCCGTCGGCAAGATAGACAAAAAACGCCTGACGGCTCTCGCCGTCGACCATTATCGCCATTCTGCCCAATAAGCGCAAACCGACCCGAAACAGGTTGAAATAAACCCGTTTCGGGTAGCACCACCATTAGAAATAGTTATCATTTTCAATTCACCATTGTCGGTATTTTTGGCGTTTCGCCGTCTTACAGGGACTCACAACAATGAAAATGACACGGCTTTATCCTCTGGCCTTGGGGGGATTATTGCTCCCCGCCATTGCTAATGCCCAGACTTCACAGCAAGACGAAAGCACGCTGGTGGTTACCGCCAGTAAACAATCTTCCCGCTCGGCATCAGCCAACAACGTCTCGTCTACTGTTGTCAGCGCGCCGGAATTAAGCGACGCCGGCGTCACCGCCAGCGACAAACTCCCCAGAGTCTTGCCCGGGCTCAATATTGAAAATAGCGGCAACATGCTTTTTTCGACGATCTCGCTACGCGGCGTCTCTTCAGCGCAGGACTTCTATAACCCCGCCGTCACCCTGTATGTCGATGGCGTCCCTCAGCTTTCCACCAACACCATCCAGGCGCTTACCGATGTGCAAAGCGTGGAGTTGCTGCGAGGCCCACAGGGAACGTTATATGGCAAAAGCGCTCAGGGCGGGATCATCAACATCGTCACCCAGCAGCCGGACAGCACGCCGCGCGGCTATATTGAAGGCGGCGTCAGTAGCCGCGACAGTTATCGAAGTAAGTTCAACCTGAGCGGCCCCATTCAGGATGGCCTGCTGTACGGCAGCGTCACCCTGTTACGCCAGGTTGATGACGGCGACATGATTAACCCCGCGACGGGAAGCGATGACTTAGGCGGCACCCGCGCCAGCATAGGGAATGTGAAACTGCGTCTGGCGCCGGACGATCAGCCCTGGGAAATGGGCTTTGCCGCCTCACGCGAATGTACCCGCGCCACCCAGGACGCCTATGTGGGATGGAATGATATTAAGGGCCGTAAGCTGTCGATCAGCGATGGTTCACCAGACCCGTACATGCGGCGCTGCACTGACAGCCAGACCCTGAGTGGGAAATACACCACCGATGACTGGGTTTTCAACCTGATCAGCGCCTGGCAGCAGCAGCATTATTCGCGCACCTTCCCTTCCGGTTCGTTAATCGTCAATATGCCTCAGCGCTGGAATCAGGATGTGCAGGAGCTGCGCGCCGCAACCCTGGGCGATGCGCGTACCGTTGATATGGTGTTTGGGCTGTACCGGCAGAACACCCGCGAGAAGTTAAATTCAGCCTACGACATGCCGACAATGCCTTATTTAAGCAGTACCGGCTATACCACCGCTGAAACGCTGGCCGCATACAGTGACCTGACCTGGCATTTAACCGATCGTTTTGATATCGGCGGCGGCGTGCGCTTCTCGCATGATAAATCCAGTACACAATATCACGGCAGCATGCTCGGCAACCCGTTTGGCGACCAGGGTAAGAGCAATGACGATCAGGTGCTCGGGCAGCTATCCGCAGGCTATATGCTGACCGATGACTGGAGAGTGTATACCCGTGTAGCCCAGGGATATAAACCTTCCGGGTACAACATCGTGCCTACTGCGGGTCTTGATGCCAAACCGTTCGTCGCCGAGAAATCCATCAACTATGAACTTGGCACCCGCTACGAAACCGCTGACGTCACGCTGCAAGCCGCGACGTTTTATACCCACACCAAAGACATGCAGCTTTACTCTGGCCCGGTCGGGATGCAGACATTAAGCAATGCGGGTAAAGCCGACGCCACCGGCGTTGAGCTTGAAGCGAAGTGGCGGTTTGCGCCAGGCTGGTCATGGGATATCAATGGCAACGTGATCCGTTCCGAATTCACCAATGACAGTGAGTTGTATCACGGTAACCGGGTGCCGTTCGTACCACGTTATGGCGCGGGAAGCAGCGTGAACGGCGTGATTGATACGCGCTATGGCGCACTGATGCCCCGACTGGCGGTTAATCTGGTCGGGCCGCATTATTTCGATGGCGACAACCAGTTGCGGCAAGGCACCTATGCCACCCTGGACAGCAGCCTGGGCTGGCAGGCGACTGAACGGATGAACATTTCCGTCTATGTCGATAACCTGTTCGACCGTCGTTACCGTACCTATGGCTACATGAACGGCAGCAGCGCCGTCGCGCAGGTCAATATGGGTCGCACCGTCGGTATCAATACGCGAATTGATTTCTTCTGATTATTGTAAAAGGGATACCGAAAAGGTATCCCTTTTACACCACTAGTTAAAACCAGTAACTCAGCAGAGTTGCAAAAAATATTAATCCATAGTGATTATTTAAACAATGAAATTGCGATTAGGATAAATAGATTTAACTTTCTCGTTCCTTTCTCTCCTTATACTAAAGAAATAATCATATCAAAATAAAAATTCACAACAGTGCAACATTAAAAAATACAACCAACAAACAATCCTATATACAAGGCACATCTCCAGAATATAAAAGCACAGACAAACAACCTAAAAAAAACAACCCCATACATATAAATTATTTTATAGGTAAAATAGATTATATATTCTCATAGCTACCACAAACTATACTAGCCTGAACTATATTTATTCTTCTGCAATCAATGCATACATAACACAAATATCACTCAGGTACACTACTCAAACCACGCTGGGATTTTTCCTCAAGTTATAATCATCACCCCGAAAATCATTCGGCATTTACTCATTAAATAGTCACCCCATAGGCCTGTACATGTTTACTCAGAAATATACATCCTTTTCTCTGTCATAAACCCTCTGATTAATCATAAATAAATACTTGTGACACCAATCTTTTTCCTTAACGGAACGAATTGTTGTGTAGAAGGAGATAATATTATGTCAAAAAAATATCAGCCATTGCTTATAACTCATTATATGTCAACATGGGTCACTATAACGGAAGCAGTTGAGATCACTACCAAAGCCATAAAACAAAAAATTACTCCTAGCGATATTTATCGTCATGCCTTGAGTGGCAACATCCTACTATCGGTCTATTTCCAGTCTCCTGTGATACTTAAGAAGATACAAACTTTTAATGGAAAAATAAAATTCAGGCAGTTTGAGGGAGACCTACTTGATAAACTATGCATGCTTGACAGGGACGGTTTTATTTATGGTCAAAATTTAAGACTCTGTACAGAGGCCAGATATGTTTGTCCTGTGCAACAAATTATAGATACCCCCCTGATAGGCTATGAATATGTTTTGATTCAGCGCATACTGGCACGTGAACTTAAATTCCCCTCCCCAATTGTGGGGGCAAGAAAAACTAACCATGGTATTATAGTAAGATTTTCAGAGGAGCTTTTTCAAATTTTCGAAACGATGAGTTGGAAAGAACGCGTAGAAAAACAAATTTCCAGACTACCTAAAAACACAGCATTAGATGTCATAAAAAAACTAACAGAAGTGACGACCATAAAATATAATCACAATGGGTGTTTTCCTCTTTATACATTACCGCCTGATGCCTGTTTTGTTATTCGCCACACCGAAGTCGAAAGACTAATTAATTTATACAAAAAAAGGGAGAGTCATCCCATTTCACCTTCCCGTATGACAACACCGTTATCACGCCTGTTTTGGCTGGCCTGCAAGCACAATGATATTATCAGCCCACTGCTGAATCATCCCTATAAGCTCCTTTCTATTTTTGAACAATGGGCATCAGGCGATGGCATCGGGGAAAAACTGGACGCTGAAACACTGAAAAATGCGCTGAAGCGTGGTTCGCCATCTTCGACATCCTTATCCGGCTAATACCATCCCCATTTGTAATGGCCGACAACCCTAAATAAGGGTTTTGCATCCCTTATTTAGGGCTCACCAGCTTTCTCTCAGGCTTCCACTGTGTTTTTTTATTCTCCGGCCACCGTTTATTTCAGTCACAGGAGGATATATGACATCTTATCAGTTACTACGCCTCAGACAGGTTGAGCAAAAAACAGGGCTGAAGCGTTCACAGATATACCTTTATATGAAAGAGGGTGCATTTCCCCGTTCAATAAAAATAGGCCCTGCTAGTGTTGCCTGGCTCGAGTCTGAGATTGACGAGTGGATCAACAAAAAGTTATCTGACCGATAAAGACGCAATGAGGAGAAGATGATGAACATTAATATCCCGGCACTCATAAACTTCGATCCTGCAGGTATAAAAAAAAGCACCTGCATGTATATTTCAGACCTGCCCGGTATTGTGCTATATGACACTATACCATTCACTGAATATTCAGCTGAATTACTGAGTACTTATTCAGTTAAGGAGTCAATTTCATGCTTCCATCCCTGAATCATATTATATTAACCGTTGCTCTTCAGGCGCTACGGGAAGGAAATATTCATCACTGCGAAACTATGGGATTCACTTACGATGAAATGAATTTGCTCGGTTGCTTATCAATAAACGATCTTATCACCCTCAGTCAGGCACCTTTACCGCTTGTCGATATTACTATCCGCCATGATGTCCTGCAAAAATTACTGGCATCATCCCACGAGGAAAACAGGCGTCAGGAACAACTGAACAGAGCTGTCAGGCTGGGGGGCTCAATCGCACTGATGAACCGTTATTTCGGGGTTGGCTCCAGAGAAACCTGTGCACGCCGCCGGTTACTCGGTGTCTCCGTTCCAAACGGGAGAACACCCATTCCGGATGAAGAAACCGATGCTGCAATCTGGCATCAGTGGCAAAAATATCGGGTCGAAAACATTGATTCCCCGGAGGCGCTGGACGCCATGATGCTGGTTACAGAAAACCTTTCATCGTGTACTGCCCCCTCGCTGACCGTTGTCTGGAACTGCATCACGCATTGCGAAAGAAAGAACACGGTAAGGAGAATACAACGTGCCAGATGAAATCGATCGCGATCAGGCGTTTAATGAACGGTGCCTAGAAGTACTGATTGAACAAAGCCGGTTAAGACCCACACCGACACCTTCCCTGCAGCACTGTCGATTATGCGGCAAGGCTATTCCGGAAAAACGCCGTCAGACGCTGCCGGGTGTAACAACCTGTACTGACTGTCAGTCGATACTGGAGAAACGCAGACGTTAAATCTGTATGTGCGGAGGAGAATAGCTCCGCACATTTTAATATGCACCAGCCGGCTTGTTTTCAGGTTCCCGTGCCTCCATGTCATGGATGAATAACCTGCTCACATCTCCTGCTGTGGCAATCCTTTTTTACAGTCAGTACACCAGAGGTCAGACATGAACAAACCGGCAAACAAGATGGAATTCGTCAGAAAACTGCGGTAAATAAATGACGGCAGCCTGCTGGAAAAGGTTGTCGGGCATATGGAAGAAAAGCTCACAGGGAATGAGCTTGAAATGCTTTATGCCGCAGCAGATTATCGCCGCGCAGAGATTGTAATGAACCAGTACTTTGATAAGGTTCCCGGTAATGCCTGGAAATATGTCAGATAACTCTGTGTTTTTTATGCAACAGGTACAGACGGATACCACTGCGGCATGAAAACGAATTTCACCACCCGGCCCGGTAAGTATCGGCCTAAGTGGCCAGGAAACGTTTAACCAGATTAAAGACCGTCCCTTACAACAAAAGGGACTACTGTATTCCTGTCTTTCACGCCTTACACATTATTGTCGTTACCAAATTCAGCCACAGAGACAGCATACAACCCCATCTGAAATATAAAGAAAGTCTTCCTCCGGATGTTTAATTTAACCTGATAATAATCAACAAATATTATTATCAGCCCGCCCGTCATCATTCATGCACACACACACCGTGCCAGTAATACGTTAATTTCACATACTTTTTTATCATTCCTTCCGGTATTTATTTTCCCGTTAAAATTTCATTACCCCTCCTGCATCCTGACCATGCTCTTTAACAATATGGAGCGGGCTGTCACACAACCATAATTCAGGGTGCCGCTGAATGTTCTCGCTGACCCGTTAAAACCGGAATGCAGGATCGGAATGTGATCGAAGAAATCATCTTCAACAATTTTAATTAAACGAGGACACTATGAGAAAGCCTGTTTATTACGCGTATGTTGCCCAGGAAAGTCATCCGGACTCTCAGGGTGAGAAAAATACCTGGTGGACAAAGGTCGGAGTCGCCTTTCCCCACCACGGTAAATCCGGTCTGAATATTGTCCTGACGCCCGGTATTGCCGTTTCCGGCAAACTGGTCCTGCTTGAGCCCCGGGAGGAAAATAATCCACCACAGAATACGGGCCCCATCGAAACCGTGTCGTAACCACCCTTAATTCTGTTCCCACGGCATGCAGTATCAGCAGACCCTGCATGTCACTTGTTTACTGAGGTCACCATGCTTTCCACCACAGCCTTTCTGGCGATAGCCATGCAGTGCGCCGCCAGCATTCATCCGTCCACGGCATTCGACGTGGCACGGGTGGAATCCGGTTTTAACCCTTATGCCATCGCTGAGATTGTCCCGAAGGCCGGCCCCTCTTTCGGCGATCAACACATTATTTCTCACCTGCCAGCCAGCCGGGGAGATGCAGAGCATATTCTCCGTCGCCTGTCAGCACAGGATCGCCGTTACTCTGTCGGGCTGATGCAAATCACCAGCACCAATTTCCGCCATTATGGTGTGTCCGCCACAGAGCTACTTGATCCCTGTACCAATCTGTCCGTCTTCGAACACATTCTCAGAGACTGCTACCGGCGCGGCGGCACGCTGAAAAGGGCGCTGAGTTGTTATTATTCCGGCAATTTCAGTACCGGGCAACAACCTGAAACGGCGTTTTCCGGAACGAGCTATATCCAGCGAATCGGTTATCCGCCGGGATCATCCCGCTATGCGGTCCCCGGAACCCGTGAGGACAAATCATCAGTTGCCGTTCCCCTGAAAACCGCCCCTGCCAGTGACTCATCCCGTCACCACGTGTTCTGGCCCGGAGTCGTCGTCCGTGGCGTCCCTGCGAAACTCCGCCAAGAAAAAATCTTCATCGCACCTTTCTCCGCGCCGTCAGTGCGCCGGAGTTTCTCCCTGTCACCCCGTGAGGAGGAGGAATAATGATACTTTTCCGCAAGCTAAAAGCTGTGGTCCCCCCCGTTTCGGCCTGTACGCTGACGACTTTTTCTGCAACCCCGGCACTGGCCGACGGATTTCAGCGGGCAAATACTGTCATGCAAAAAGTGTCAACCGGGCTGCATGGTCTGGCGGCAATCACGATCACCGTGGCCGTGATCTGGATTGGCTATAAGACCCTGTGGAAAGGCGAGAGCCTGTCGCAGTGCGGCTACATCATCATTGGCGGCATTTTAATTGGCGGAGGCAGTGAAATCGGCGCTCTGCTGATGAGCTAAGAGGCTGAACATATGGCAAAGCTGCTCAAGGCAATGAAACGCCCGGCGGCGCTGTGGGGGGTGCCAATGGTGCCCCTGCTGGCTGTCACGGGTGTAACCATCATCGTTGCTATCTGGACTTCCGTCGCTCTCCTGTTCTTACTTCCTGTGCAATTTCTGGTGATGAAGTCCCTTACCAGAAATGAACCGATGCGGTTCAATCTGATTGCCGTATGGCTGAGAGCGAAGGGAAAGCCGGTAGCAAACCGTTTATTTGGCGCAACAACATTTATGCCCGTTGAGCATGATGATGTTGATATCAAGGAGTTTCTCGACGCCATGAAACTAAATCAGTGTGCCACCATCAAGAAGTACATCCCGTACTCATCGCACATTCATCAGCATGTGGTTCGTTCCCCTAAGAGCGATCTGTACTGCACCTGGGAATTGATGGGAACGCCGTTCGACTGCGAGTCTGACGAGTCGCTCCAGTTCGGGACGAACCAGTTACACGGGCTAATCCGCTCATTCGAAGGTATGCCAGTTACTTTCTATATCCATAACGACCGCAATACGTTTACCGACAATCTTCATAAAGATTCCGGCAACCCGTATGCCGATGAAGTTAGCCGTCTTTACTACGCTTCTGTCGGTCTGTTCCGGCGCAACCGCCTGTTCCTGACGGTCTGCTATCGCCCGTTTGTCAGCCTTGAAAAAGCAGAACGCAAACGGATGAAAGACAGCCAGAAACTAAAGGAGCTGGACGGTGCTTTGCTGGAAATGCTGGAAATAAAAAGCACGCTCGATACCGCGCTGTCGCGCTATGGTGCGCGACCTCTCGGTACGTTTACCGAAGGAAACGCGGTGTTTTCGTCGCAACTGGCTTTCTATGAATATCTGCTAACGCACCAGTGGCGAAAAGTGCGCGTCACCCGTACCCCGGCCTATGACGTGATGGGGGCGGCGGCGTTGTTCTTTTCGGCTGAATCCGGGCAGATAAACCACGCCAACGGTACGCAATATTTCCGGGGGCTGGAGGTTAAAGAGTTCGCCGAAGAGACCGCCACGGGGATGATGGACTCCCTTCTTTACGCCCCCTGCGATTACGTGATCACGCAGTCCTATACATGCATGTCACGCGAGGAAGCGAAGAAAGCCATTAAGCGTACCCGCCGCCTTTTGATGAGTGCCGACGACGATGCTGTTTCCCAGCGGCTGGATCTGGATGTGGCGCTTGACCTGCTGACATCGGGGAAAATCGCTTACGGCAAGCACCATTTTTCCATCATGGTGTATTCCCCGTCGCTGGAAAGCCTGGTTGCTGATACGAATGAAATCAGTAACGCGCTGAACAACATAGGGATAACGCCTGTTCCGGCAGAAATATCGCTTTCAGCGGCGTATATGGCGCAACTGCCAGGCAACTACAACCTGAGGCCACGTAAAGGGGAGCTGAGTAGCCAGAACTTTGTGGAGCTGGCCGCGCTCCATAATTTCTATCCGGGCAAGCGCGATAAAGCCCCCTGGGGGGATGCGATGGCTTTACTGCGCACCCCGTCAGGCGATGGCTACTATATCAACCTGCATAACACACTGGCAGATAAGGACGAATTCAACGAGAAGAACCCGGCCAGTACCTGCATCCTCGGTACGAACGGTTCGGGTAAAACCATGTTGATGACGTTCTTTGAGATCATGCAGCAGAAATACGGGCGCGAGGATAGCTTCTCCCCGGATGCCAAAACCAAACGGCTGACAACCGTTTACCTCGATAAAGACCGGGGCGCAGAGATGAACATCCGGGCGCTGGGTGGCCGTTACTATCGGGTTATCAGTGGTGAGTCTACAGGGTGGAACCCGTTCTCGTTGCCAGCAACCAAACGCAATATCAATTTCATCAAGCAACTGATGAAAATCCTTTGTACCCGTAACGGCTCGACGATCTCCCCACGCGATGAACGCCGTCTGAGTGATGCGGTCAATGCTGTGATGAATGACGAGCCGCAATATCGCGTCTACGGCATTACCCGAATGCTGGAAAATTTGCCTGAGCCGGCTACGAAAGAAGCCCAGGAAAACGGCCTTAGCATTCGGTTGTCACAGTGGGCGCAGGGCGGTGAGTTCGGCTGGGTGTTTGATAACGAGTCTGACACGTTCGATATCAGCAACTGCGATAACTTCGGCATCGACGGAACGGAGTTCCTGGACGATGCAAGCGTATGTGCGCCAATCTCGTTTTATCTGCTGTACCGCATTACCAGCCTGCTTGACGGGCGACGCCTGGTCATTTTCATGGATGAATTCTGGAAGTGGTTACGCGACCCGGTGTTTAAGGACTTTGCTTATAACAAGCTGAAAACCATCCGTAAGCTGAACGGGATGCTGGTCGTCGGTACTCAATCCCCGGCAGAGATCATCAAAGATGATATCGCCCCGGCAGTGATTGAGCAGTGCGGGACACAGATTCTGGCGGCGAACCCCAACGCCGACCGCGCACACTATGTTGACGGTATGAAGTTTGAACCGGAAGTGTTCGACGTGGTGAAAGGGCTTGACCCGCAAGCCCGCCAGTATGTTGTGGTGAAAAATCAGTTCAAGCGCGGCGATACCAAACGTTTTGCCGCTCGTGTCACGCTCGACCTGTCGGGTATCGGCAGATACACCAAAGTCATGAGCGGCGATGCCCCCAACCTCGAAATATTCGAATCGATTTACCGGGAAGGAATGCAGCCTCATGAATGGCTCGATACCTACCTGGCTAAAGCGCTCTGACCCAAAGGAGATATACGATGAAAACTCGCTTTCGTACTCTTATTCTGGCTTGCGTCATTGCAAGCCCACTGGCTCATGCTGGTATTCCCGTCGCTGTTGATGCTGACCCTATGCGGGACGTGCAGTGGGCGCAGGAGTTAAAACGCTGGATGGAAACGGCCAGACACTACCAGTCACAAATACAGGCATATAAAGACCAACTGGCGACGGCCACTGGCGTTCGTGATATTGCTGATTTTGTTGACCAGGCCAAAGGCCTGAAAGCTGACCTTGAAAAGCTGCGTAAGCCCGGACAGGCACTGAATGACCTGCTTCTCTCCGGCGGTTCCTCCGGGCAGTTCGATGCGTTGTACGAGAAGTATAAAATTTTCGACACCTGCAACACTGCGCAATCGGGGAGTTATGCCAACGTATGCAAGCAGCAGGTCATCAACAAGGCTATCCAGCTTGAGCAAACCGACGAGGTTCAGAACCAGGTAAGCCAGACCCTGGGGGAAATAAACAGTCTCTCCAACAGGGTAGCGTTAGCCAAAGATTCGAAAGAATCTCAAGACCTTGCAAACAGTATTCAGCTAAAATCTGTCATGCTGAACACGCTTACCACCCAATGGGAAATGAGCGTGAAAGCAGCAGAGAAGCGCGAAAATGCGCTAGAAGCGGAGCGTGTTAAGCAGTGGAATCAGCAGCAGTTAAACGCGCCAACTGCTGACCTTAATAATTTATGAGGTATTTATGTTATCAAAAAAAATTATTTTAATTTCGACGATCACCCTGTGCTTTTCTATTGTTGGATGCAAAGAGGAAGCTAAAACAACAAAATGGTATAGGGATCACCCTGACGAATTAAAACTAGCTTATGAAAAGTGCCAAAAGAGTGGTGACGCTTCTGATAATTGCAAGAATGCAAATGAAGCCCACTATCAAATCAAGCAGCTAAACGCACCAACTCCAGACTTAAATAATTTAGAGGAGTAATATATGAGTGGCGGTCTTTTTGTTGGGGTTGAGAAATACCTGATAGGAGGAATTACAGACGCCACAAAGAGATTGATGATGTCGTACTCTTCTATGATGATGGGGTTGGCAGCAGCGTCAGCTACCATCTACATCATGTGGCGTGGATACCAGACTTTGGCTGGTAAGCTATCTACGCCTATGGAAGACACGATGTGGGACATCATGAGGATGGCGATCATCCTGTCCTTCGTGGCTAATTTAGGCGGCTACCTCGATGGCGTTATTGATGCCATAAACGGAATAAAGGAGGGTTTTTCTGGTAGTGATAATATATGGCAGTTATTAGACACCCTATGGAATAAGGCTAAAGTGTTAGGGAAAACGCTACATGACATGGATAATTCTACATATGTAAAAGATGAGGGAATGACTGCTCAATTTTGTGTATGGCTTGGAATATTCGCACTTATGATTCTAGCGGGCTTTGTTTCAATGGTTGCCGAAGTAATGATTCTACTATTAGGAATAACTGCACCTATTTTCATATTCTGCCTTATGTATGGTTTCCTCCGCCCCATGTTCAATAACTGGTTGCAAAATATATTTGCAGGAATATTAACAATTCTATTTACCGCTCTCTCATTGAGAATTGTAGTGAATTACTTGAATCTCGTTCTTAATAAGGCGACGAAGGTAGCAGACAGTTCAACAATTGTTGAACTTGGTGCTCAAGTCTGCCTTGCAGGTATTTTCGCTGCAATACTGGTGTATATTTCCGCTAAGGTAGCCGCAGCTCTGGCCGGGGCAAGCGCTACCGTATCCATGCAGGGGCTGGCCGCTGTAGGTATCGGTGCGGCTGCTTTTGGTGCCGGGAAGCTAGCCGGGGGTGCAGTTAAAGAAACCAAACGTTCCGCCCAGGACAACATTCAGGGCTGGAAGGATGCGAATGCAGGTAAGCCCGGCAAGCCCGGAGGTGAGTTAGGCTATAACGCATCTAAAGCGCGGAAGTACGCGATTGAGCAGATGATAGCCCGGAACGAAGCGCGGAGGCTGGCACAGTCGAGAGAATCCGCGGTTAAGAAGTTCAACAGCTAGGCCAGACGTCTCCCGTCCATCCCCCCGAAATATCATCATATGAAAATATAATTATATTTTCATATATCTAATTTAGTTGAGGAAATCATTGATGAAACGCTTGATTGCGCTGGCTTTGCTGTGCGCGCTTTCTGGCTGCGCCCAGAACACGCCTCCCTCTGCCTTTAGCGGTAAGGGAGAACCCGTAAACACCCCTCAAATTATGGCGGAGTTAAACAGTCATGAGTGAACAGAAATTAATAGCTGAATCCCGCACTTTTGAGCAGCAAATGATTGAGCGGGATAAACGCGCCACAAAAGCCGGTTTTGTTGTTGGCGGTATGGGTCTGCTGATTGCGGTACTGGCGCTCGTCGCCGTGGTCGTGATGTTGCCGCTGAAACAGACGGACGTTGAGCTGTATACCTTGGATAACCACACAGGACGGGTGGAACACGTTACCCGGACATCGAAAACCAGCCTGACCGCAACAGAAGCCTATCAAAAGGCGATGGCCGCAAACTACGTCAAAGTGCGTGAGCGGTATGTCTATCCCTCTTTGCAGGACGACTACGAGACGGTACAGGTCTACAACGCTCCCCAGGTAAACGATGACTATCTGGCGCTTTACGCCGGAAAAAACGCCCCAGACAAGGTTTATAAGAACGGGGCGCACACCGTGAAAGTGGAGATCTTGTCCAACCAGATCACCGATGCGACAGCCCCTGATAGGGTCGCCACCATCCGCTACAAGAAGATTATCCGCCGTCTGGCTGATAACAGCACCCGCAACGAATATTGGGATGCCCGGTTCACGTTCCATTCTAACCCTGACAAGGAAATGAGCGATGCGGAACGCGAGATCAACTACTTCGGCTTTACCGTCACCAGTTGGCAGACCGACCGCGAAATCCGGGGAGGTGAATGATGAAAAAGTTAACGTTTACCGCACTGGCACTGATGATGTGCGGCGCGGCATGGGCTGCGGCCATACCGCAGGCAAGCCGCTATGACTCCCGCGTGCAGCAGGTTATCTATAACCCGCAGAACGTCACTGTCGTTAACACCAAACCCGGCTTTATGACAACGCTAGTCTTTGATAACGATGAGGCGGTCATAAGCGCCAAACCTGGCTTTGATGAGGCGTGGGAAGCCACGCCGGATGCAAACCGGGTCAACGTTCGCCCGGTCGCGCTCACGCAGGGAGCGCCCGGAGAAGATGGCAACACAACGCAGGTCGTGATCCCCCCGAACAGCCGGGACTGGCATACCAATATGCTGGTTGTCACCAGTAAGCGCCTGTACAACGTCGAGCTGAACGTCATCGATGATAAATCGGCACAACAACCCGCTTTCCAGGTGAGCTATCGCTATCCGGGCGAAGAACGGGACAAAGCGAGCCGGGAGGCGACGGCCAGACAGCGCGAGTGGGAGCAGAAACAGCAACAGGCCAGCGTCCAGAAAGCGCTGAACTCGGCGCAGACGCCCCGCAACTGGAGTTACACCAAATATCCGGGCAAAGGCAGTTTCAACATTGTTCCCGATTTTGCTTACGACGATGGCCGCTTTACGTTCGTGGGCTTCTCCCCGTCTAAGTCCATTCCTTCCGTCACCAAAGAGCTGAACGGCAAAGAGCATGTGGTTAACAGCAGTATCCAGAAGAAAGGCGATTTCACCGTACTGGTGATTCAGGAGGTGACGCCACGCCTAGTACTGCGTTCCGGTAATGCCGTTGTGGGTCTGGAAAATAGCGGATTTGGCAAGGTACACGCCGCCGATGGTTCCACCGTATCCCGGCAGGTGGAAAGAGTGGAAAAACCGGAATCCAATTAACCTATAAAAATATTTTTATAAAAGGAAACGTGCATATGAACGACGAAAACAAAATGCCTGTGCCGGATGAAGCGCAGGCATTCCCGGCACACGCTGAGGATGATATTGCCACGCTTGAGCGGGAAGCCCGCGCTAAAAGGGAGGCCGAGCTTCTCAATGCGCAGGACGACGAAGAGAAAGACCCGGTACAACCCGCCGTTAACAAGCTGAAAAAGCGCAAACGGGGCAAAGCAACCGCCTTTCTTGCCATTGTCGCGGTCACGCTTATCTTCCTGGCATGGGGTGGTAACTGGGTTTATCGCAATATCCTGTGGCAGCCTACGGAAGAAAAGAAACAGGACACAGCCCCGCAGACGAACAAAACCGATTACCGGCAGCGTAACGATCTCGGTATGTCCACCGATACAGCCGAAGAAGAGCCAGAGCAACAGGATAACGGCCAGAGCAGCACGGGGGGAACAGGGCAGGTGGCTCCGGCCGCCCCGCCAGAACTCAACAAAGCCAGCTTCCTTATTCGCCGTGATGGTTCGGCCACCACACAGAACCCGGTAAAAACCCGGCAGCAGGAAATGACGCTGACATCGGCAACGACCACCGGACAACAGGACAGCAGCGCGGCCACAAATACCGCCGCACCGCCGCCGGGACAAAGCCCCGCACCACTGCGCCGCATACCCTATAACCCTGACCTGTACATCCCGGAAAATACCTCGATCCCCTGCTCACTGGATCGCCGCTTTGTATCTGACCGGGCGGGGAAACTTCGCTGCACGGTCACTACTGACATCTGGAGCGCCAGCGGCAACACGAAGCTGATAGAGAAAGGCACCACCGCATCATTACTTTACCGCGCCATAGCGGAAGAAGGTATGAAGCACGGGCAAGGGCGGGCATTCATCATTGCGACGAAGCTACGCACCCGCCAGCCGCCTTATCTCGATATCCCGTTGGTTGATACCAGCGCGGCTGGCGAGCTGGGCGAGGCTGGCGTTGATGGCTGGATAGATTCGCACTTCTGGGAACGGTTCGGCGGCGCGTTAATGGTCGGCATGATCCCCGATATTGGCGCATGGGCATCCAACAGCGCGGGTAAAAAAGACCGCAATACGGACTATACGGAAAACAGCCGCCAGGCTATGGCAGATATGGCACGTACCACGCTAGAGAACAGCATCAATATTCCCCCAACGCTCTATAAGAATCAGGGCGAGATCATCAACCTAATCACAGGCGAGGATATTGATTTTTCCAACATCTATACACTGAGGTTGAAAAATGACCGCTAAGAATATTTCCCTCGACCGCTATAAACAGCGTTTCTTTGGCGACTTTCTAGAGCTTCCCGGCCTGACGGAGATCGCCGTCAATCGTCCAGGTGAGCTGTATACCAAAATCAACGGCGTATGGGAGCAGCACGCCGTTCCTTTGTCCTATGAGGATTGCTACAACTTTGCCCGGTGCCTGGCAAAGCACCACGGCGACAATATCGAAGATATTAAGCCGGGGCTGTCAGCCACGCTGGAATCTGGCGAACGGTGCCAGGTGATTGTTCCCCCGGCCTGTGAGCGCGATACGGTGTCTATCACCATCCGTAAGCCATCGAAGGTACAAATCCCGCATCAGTCATACATCGATGCGGGATTTTATAACCGGGTAACAGGCGAGGAAAAAACGGAGACGCACGACGAGGAATTAATTGCATTGTACAATACAAAAAATATTCCTCTGTTTATGGAGAAATGCGTCGAGTACGGTAAAACTCTCGCGGTCGCCGGGGAAACAAGCACCGGGAAAACCACCTATATGAAAATGTTGATAGGGTATATTCCTGTACATCTTCGGATATCAACCATTGAGGACAACCCGGAAATCACGTTCTTTATCCATAAAAACTACGTCCATCTTTTTTATCCGTCAGAATCATCAGATGAAAAAGGTTCTATCGTTACCCCGGCGAGCCTTTTACGCTGGAATTACCGTATGAACCCTGACCGCATTTTATTAAGGAAGGTGCGAATAAGCGGGGAAATTCTTCTCGGCTGACTCAGTCATTTCATTTCTTCATGTTTGAGCCGATTTTTTCTCCCGTAAATGCCTTGAATCAGCCTATTTAGACCGTTTCTTCGCCATTT
>SKET01000390.1_pt1 | contig 38739 bp, 40 predicted proteins | sample 4841461 | NCBI WGS metagenome assembly SKET01 (sample SAMN11008802, study PRJNA524170) | human gut metagenome | biome: Human fecal sample; material: Feces; isolation source: fecal sample from pouch patient p5 | host: Homo sapiens | place: Israel: Tel-Aviv | collected 2014-02-13
GCAAGTTGTAAGACCCCTTGAAGACGACGAGGTAGATAGGACAGAGGTGGAAGTGCAGTAATGTATGGAGCTGACTGTTACTAATCGGTCGAGGGCATAACCAAGTGGTGATAGGAGAATGGATGGAGAGAGAAAAAGCTTAGAAAAGTAGTTGACTGTATGTGATTTTGAAGGTATATGAAAAAGAGAAGAGATAGAAAAGAGAGAAGATATTTGCAGGAGCAGATGTCTTTTTTTGTATTTAAAAACAGGAAGGGATATCTGGGGGAGAAAAAAGCCAAAAAAGACCGGGATCGACAGAAACATATCAGAACAATCCCGGCTTAGGTATATTATTTTTTTACGAGGGCATACATCAGGATCGGAAAATCCGGAAAAGATTCCGTGAGACCTTTTTCTATAATCGTAAAACGATTTTCTTTTAGTTCTTTTTCGAAGGTGGAGAAAGACACCATTTTACATGATGTGGAAGCGACAGGGATACTGCCAGAGCTATGCTCTCGTTCTTCTACACGAAAAGCCTTGCGGATATCTGTCTCCCGCTCAATTTTTCCATCACCCATAGTGCAGATCAGAGAGAGACCATTCTCGGTTAAGTGCTGATAAATAAACTGATAAAAATCAGTCCGATCCTTACTCGGTACGAGCATATGAATGACTGCAACCGAATAGATAAAAGTATATGAGAAAGGATGGTGATCCTTCAAGCAGTCTAAAGTTTGAAAATTTGAAATATGTTCAGGGAAGGCAGCTTTACAGTAGGAAATTGCTTCCGGAGAAACATCGGTGGCTTTCAAACAATATCCTTTTTCCAGCAAAGCTTTCGCATCTCTCCCTTCACCACAGCCAATTTCAAGAATTGGGGAGGAGAGAGAAATTCCATATTTTTCAAGTAGCTCCATCACGATTGGAGTGGGCGTATTGCTGAACCAACTGGCTCCTTTTTGGTGAATAGTCTTATACCTGTCCTCGTATGCTTTATAATATTCTCTGGGAGGAAAATCCCGGAGAACTTTTTGACAAAGCTTGAAGTAAATTCTATCGACGAACCATTTTTCCGTAGATTTTTCTGCAATCTCAGATATGTTGATCCATCCGATCTGGCTGTTTTCATCAGGTTTGATCCGGAGTGGCAAATGTTCATCGGCTTCCAGAAGAAAAGTGAGATTTAGATGAAGATGAGAGGAAATGTACGTTCCACGTTTCTCATGTCCATCTACAGTCAGACTTTCCAGAGAAAAAATGTCATCTGTGAGGAAGCGGATGTCTGTCAGGCCGCTTTCTTCCTCAATTTCTTTTCGGATTACTTGTCTGACATCCGGGTTCCCATCTGCATGCCCGCCAAGCCAAGCCCATGATTGGTAAATGTTATGATATGCCATTAGCACTTTTGTGCGGTCTAGATTTACGATCCATGCAGAAACTGTGATGTGGGCAACATCGTTTTCTCTGGTGAGAAGATCTGGCATATGTTCTAGAAGTCTTAAAAATTGTCTTTGATCTTGTTCTTCCTGTTCATTGAATGGAAGGTATGTTTCTATTTCTTTTCTCAGCTTCTCCATATAGTTATTTCCTTTTTCATAATTATTTTCATTTACTCGTTTGAGTTTAAAAACGAGTTCCATTCTCAAACCGCTGTCTGGCATAAAGTGCAGCACCAAGCATTCCGGCACTATCACCAAGCTGGGCAGTTACGATTGTACAATGTTCGCGGGAAAGTCGCAGCGCATGTTCTGCTACAATTTTGCGAGCAGGTTGTAAAAGTCGTTCTCCTGCAGCCGACATTCCGCCGCCTATGATAAGAATCTCAGGGTTGAACAGATTGATCACATTTACAAGTCCGTAGCCTAATATGACTCCCGTTTCATTCATTGTGTCGATAGCCATATGGTCACCGAGGTCATAGGCGTTGGAAATCATTTTTGCAGTAATTTTATCTGGATTTCCATTTACCCATTCTGACATGATTGTGGAATTTCCAGCGGCGATTTTTTCTTTTATTGTATCGAGAATACCAGAGGCAGAGACATAGCGTCCCAGACAGCCATCACTTCCACAGCGGCATGGACGTCCAGGACGGAACATATTCATATGTCCGATTTCACCAGCGCTTGCGGTAGCACCATAGAGAACGTGACCATCTATAACGATTCCGGCGCCGATTCCGGTTCCAAGTGTGAGCAGTACGATATTTTTTTTGTGTTTTCCGGCACCGCATAGCCATTCTCCATAAAGGTTTACACGGACATCGTTGTCTATATAGACCGGAAGACCTGTTTTCTCGTTCAGCCATCTGGCAACGGGCATATTTTCCCACTTTGGAAATTTCGAAGAAAAGATAGAAACGCCGGTTTCAATATCAAGTAGTCCGGGAATTCCGACGCCGATACAGACAGCATTTTGTTTAGGAAGTACGGTATATAGTTCCAAAATCGCGGTATGAATTTGGTTCATGACATATTCCCAGCCTTTTTTTGGGCGGGTAGCGATTCGTCGTTCATACAGTTTATGAAATTGAGAAAAAGTATAGGCAGAAATTTTGAGGTTAGTTCCCCCAAGATCAATGCCGATAATATATTGAGAGGTATTCATTGTCCGACCTTTCTGAATCTGCGATTCCTAATTTATTTTTTACGGGATTCATTATAGCACTGCGCTCTGCCATTTTAAAAGGGAAATTACATTTTTCTATAAGTCCGATGACTTATGAAAAACATCAATGAAATAGAAAAGAGATTATTGTCGGAATATAATCCGTTCCATGAGAAAAGAAAGTGGAAGATATTGGCAAAAAAAGGCATTTTTGCTATAATTTATTATGATAACGAACATCTTGATCGGAGGAATTGTGGAAAAGAAAGGGATGGGAAATCATTCAAACGGCAGCGGACAAGAGATCGTGTAGAAGAGGTGAGGAAAAAGTGGAAAAGAATCTGAATGAATGGAGATACAGGGCAGAGGTGGAAATTCCACCGAGAAAACAGAGTGGCTTTCAGGAGGAGATCCTCATACGAGAGGAAATACTTCCATTGAATAAGAAAAATCATTGGACTGGTAAGGCATATGTGATACGAATGTGGACAGATGAAAAGATGGAAGTGAAGAAAAGCCCATTTATAATAGGAAAGTCTGCTGACGTAGATTATACCATACAGGGAAATCCGGCAATCAGCAGAAGGCATGCTTACATCGCTGAGGAGAATGGGATTTATTTTTTGAAAGATTTGAATTCTTTGAACCATACTTTTGTGGATGGAAAAAGCATTCAGAGTCAGGAAAAATTGGAGGATGGAAAGTTTTTTTATCTTGCAGATGAGAAGTTTCAATTTAGAATAGATTAGAAAATGCAAAAGAAAAAGCAGATGGGACAGAGGGAGAGCAGAGTGGAAAAGTTTTCGGATACATATGAGATTATTGGAAAATTAGGAGAAGGAAGCGGAGGGATTGTATATAAGGCAATCCATAAGCGGCTAAAAAAAGAAGTTGTTGTAAAGCAGATCAAAAATCAGGGAATGGCTTTGAAAGAGAAACGAAAAGAAGTGGATATTTTAAAAAATCTGAACCATTCTTACCTGCCGCAAGTGTTGGACTTCTTTGAGATTGGGAGTAATGCATATACGGTCATGAGTTTTATTCCCGGAAAATCTCTGAAAACATTGCTTCAGGAAGGGCGGTATTTTCAGAAAAAAGAAGTGATTCGCTGGGCCATGCAGCTATGTAGCGCGCTTCAGTACCTTCATGAACAGACCCCGCCGATCATTCATGGAGATATCAAACCTGCCAATATTATGTTGACTCCGAAAGGAGATATCTGTCTGATTGATTTCAATATTTCCTTTTTTATGAATTCGGGCACTGTGCTTGGATATACAGATGGATATACTTCTCCGGAGCAATATCAACGAGTGAGAAACATAAAGGAAGGGATTCGTGAAAATTTTGTAAAGATTGATGAACGGGCAGACTTATATAGTCTTGGGGCAACGTTGTATCATATTATTACAGGAGAAAAGCTTACAGAGAACGAGGGAAAGCCGGATCGGACACTTTTAAATGAAAAGGCAGGGGAGACCTTTGCATCCGTGATTGAGCGGGCGCTGGAGCAGGATCCAAGGAAACGGTTTCAAAGTGCGGCGGAGATGCTTCAGGCATTGCAGATGCTCCCGAAGAAGGATAGGCGCTATAAGATGCTTCTGGCACGTCAATGGGCAGAGCGTGTGATCGGGTGTGCCTGTCTGGCAGGCTGTATCGCATTGACTGGGTATGGTGTATATACGATAAGGCTTGAGAAGACAGATCGCTACAATGAACTGGTGGAAAAGCAGGAACAATTGATTGCGGAGCAGGAGTTTGACAAGGAAGAAGAGGTCTATCGGGAGGCAGTCAGACTAAGACCGTCTTCGTTGGAGAGCTATTATCAGAATGCCTGTGCACTGTATGAACAGAAAGCATATGAGGAGTGTATCGCATTTATTGATTATGATATTCTTCAGAATGAGAAGATAAAGCAAAATGCGAAGCGCATGGCGGATATCTACTATTTGAAGGCAGACAGTCAGTTTCAGATGGAAGAATATGAAGATGCGGTAGAGACGTATGAACTGCTTGAAAAGACCGGTGAGGGTGCAGAAATGTATTATAAGGATTATGCGATCACATTGGCATATGCCGGATACCCGGAATCGGCAGAGAAAATTCTGGAAGAAGCGATGGAGCAAGGAATCAACGAAGATGCACTGTACTATGCGAAGGGAGAGGTCGAAAAATTTTTGGAGGAACCAAAACAGGCGTTGACTTCCTTCCAGAAATGTATCGAGATCACTAAAAATACAGGCCTGAAGACAAGGGCATATCTGATGATGAGTGAATTGTATGAGAAAGAGGATAACCGGGAACAAGAGCAGAAGTTGCTGAAGGAGGCAGAAGCCTCCCTCCCGTTGGAAAATCAGATGATGATTCTGGAGCGGTTGGCGCAGGTGAACATCGATCTTGCAGAGAATACAGGTCTTGGAAAATACAGAGAAGAGGCAATTAGAAATTTCCAGAAGATTATTGAAAATGGATGGGAATCTTATGATACATACAATAATCTTGTGATTCTCTGTCAGAAACAAAAAAATCTTGATCAGGCAGAAAAATATTTAAAAACAATGGAAGAATCTTACGGAGAAGATTATAATGTCTATAAAAGATACGCATTTCTTGAAATTGACCGGCAGAAATTACTGAAAAACGATGCGAGAAATTACAAAAAGTTTAAGGAATTTTATGAGCAGGCGATGGAACTGTATGAGGATGAGGAAGAAAAGGATATGGAGATGGATTTGTTGGAACAGTTGTATGCGCAGGCTAAGAAGGGAGGATGGCTGTAAAATGGGAATGACACCCGGATGGATAATGGCAGCAGCAGGAAGCCTTGGGGGAATTGCCTGCGTACTATTTCTAGTCAGCACGATTGGAAGATTTAGAAGACAGAGAAAACATCTTCTGGAAGAAATCAGTATGGAGTAGAGAAAATCAAACAGTAGGAAACAGTGATAGAGAGAAGGGCAGGAGTAGATGAGCAATCAGAAATTTGAAGGGGCGGTTACCGGAAAAGAAGGAAGTTACAAGGATAGGACATTGTTGCTGGAAAATCGGTGTGAAGTATTTTTTCATATCGAGGGTGAACAAATTTATGTGGATCAGAGCCCGGAAGGTGCAGAAGCAGGAATTTGGTATATTGAACAGCGTGAAGAATATGCAGTGCAGCCGGCGAAGACAAGCACAGTATATTTAAAAAGTGGACAGCCACTTGGAAAGAACCGCATCTATTATCTGCCGCGCGGCATGGAGATATGGATTGTGTCACGAAAGAACAGCTTTTTGTTAGAATAGGATGTAAAGGCGAGAAGGGATGAAAGGATGCAGGATATAGAGAAGAAACTTGAAAATTTGTACACAAAGCTTGGAAAGGCATATTATGAAGGACGGTTTGAAGACCCCCTTCCGGAACTCTTACCATTATTTGATGCAATTACTGAACTGAAATGTAGTCAGGAACAGACCGACGAGAAAGCTTTTTGCCCGCAATGTGGGAATGAGCTAAAAGGACAGGCAATCTTTTGCGGCAAATGTGGATGCCGTATAGGATAGAGAAAAGTATAAGGAGGACATTATTATGGAATTTTTTGATGGAATGGCACAGAAAACAAAAAATATTTCAGAAATCATGAAGCTGACAGCAGCGGTTTCTTCAGAGAAGGAAAGACAGGAAAAGATTTACAGGGAGCTTGGAGAAACTTATTACAAAGTGTATGGGGACAGGGCAGAGAGCGAATTGATGGAAATGTGTACGCAGATTCGGGAGAGTAAGGAGACAGTAGAAGATTATGAAAAAGAGATTCTCGCACTCAAAGGAATTGCGGTATGTCCAGCATGCGGATATGAGGTCAGCATTCATTTTAATTTCTGTAATAATTGTGGACATAAGATGAAAGAAATTCAGGAAGAACAGCCATCCGTGGATGAACTGATCCAGGAAGAAGAGGAACTGAGAGAGGAAGAAAAGCTCCTTGCAGAAAAAGAAGAGGAAGCTGTAGAAGAAGATAGAATTGTCAAAGAAATTTTGGAAGAGGAAGCTTCAGCGGCAAAAGAATCGGTAGAAGAAATCCTTGCAGAAGAACAACAGTCGGAGGAAGAGGTTGAGCCGATCAGTACAGAGGAGCCACTGGAACTGGAAAACGAAGATCCATTTGTGCAGGAACTTCAGGAGGCGGTGAGCATATCCTCAGAGAAAGTATGCAAAGAATGTGGAGCGCCTATGGAAGAAGATCAGGAGTTTTGTATTATGTGCGGTACGAGATATGGAGAAGAGAAAGCGGAGAAGGAAGAAGAACTTCAAGAAAGAATTTGTCCGAACTGCGGAAGTATTGTAAAACCGGGCCATCTTTTCTGCATGGAATGTGGAACGAAGCAATAAGGGATGAGGAAGGAATCAGAGAAGATGAAGAAATGTCAGAAGTGCGGTGCGGAATATGAGGAGGATAAAAAGTTTTGTAAACGTTGTGGTTCTCCACTTTTAGAGGTAGATAAAAATTCAGAACAAAATGATCAAGATGGATTCCAAGATTGGAAAGAGGATAACGAAGAAGCAGGCGATGAGCAGCAATCTGGAAAAAAGAAGAAAAAGAATTTATGGATGGGGATTCTGATCGGTCTTGTGCTGGTGATGTTCTGCGGTGGAATTTTTGCAGTATATGTGATCCAGGAAAAACGGCTGGAGGCGGTGCAAGAAGAACATGAGAAAAGAGAAAAAGAGATAGAAGAAGAACGGAAAGCGGAAGAAAAAGCACGAGAAAAGGAAGAACAGAAAGAAGAAGAGAAGAAAAAGAAAGAAGCAGAAGAACAAGAGCAAAAAGAGAAGGAACTAAAAGAACAGCTTCAGCAAAAAGAGGAAGAATTAAAGAAGGTACAGGAGCAAGCAGAAAGCGAGTCCAATCTTTCTTCTAATAGCAGTTCTCAAATGTCGGCGCAAGAATGGTGGGATTCGAGACTGGCTTCGACAGAGGCAGCTGATAAACAATTAGCGGCAGAAGCTTCCTCAGGGGATTCTGTGGAGAGACAGATGAGTATTGCACAGGGCAGATATGAACTGTGGGATAATTTGCTAAATGAGCTGTGGGCTGAACTGGAGGCAGTGCTTCCGGGAGCAGAATTAGGAAATCTTACAGATGAGCAGGTTAGCTGGATCCAACAGAAAGAGGCGATGATTGCTAATTACTGGCAGGGAACGACAATTGATCACTCTAGTTTTCCAAATGGACCGGCAGCAGATATGACAAAAGAAAGAGTATATTATTTAAGAGGGAAGCTTCCTTATTAAAAAGTAAGGATAAGAAGAATGGAGGGATGAGAATGTATTGTAAATATTGTGGTCGCAAGATCCAGGAAGGAGAAATGTGCAACTGTCGTAGCCAGAACGATTCTGTGAGAGAAAGTGGCAGTCAGAAAAATAAGCAAGAATCAGAGCAACCCAAAAAACAGAAAGAAAGGCCAAAGAAGGAAAAGCAATCGCAAAGCAAGAAAAATGGCAGCTGGAATAAAACGCCGTTAGTAATTGCAGCAGTCTTTTTAGCATTGGCAGCAGTCAGCTTCATCAGCCTTCGATTTCTATTGGCAGACACACTTTCCGGTGGAGCTCTGGAAGAGATTTATCCGTATCTGATCTACATTTTGCCATCGGCATTCGCAGTGATTGCAGCAGTAGCAGCGGTCTTTGGGATGTCCGGGAGAGGAAAATGGATTGCAACAGCAATGACTGTTGTAAGTGTGCTGGGAATTGCCGGGATCATGGGATCTATGATTTTAGCTCCATATGAGAGTAGCTCAGGAAGCGTTTCAGACTATGAGAAAGACGATGAGAACGATTCCGTCAGGGTAGAAAAAGGCGAGAAAAAAGATGAAGTCAGCGGACAGTTAGAAGAAATCAGAGAAGATTTTGAAGATGGAAAGTTAGACTATGTGGAAGCAAAAAAGGAATTAGAAGAGATTGATGTGGATGATCTGGAGCAAACACAGGAAAAGAAGTATGACAGTCTTGTGGAAGATCTCGGAAAAGGATTAGAGAAAGAGATCTCAGAATATACAAAGATTTCTAATTATAAATATGCGATAAAGCACTTGACTTCCATTAGTGAGGAGCTGGATGAGGAAGATGAGGTTGTCAATAAATTACTCAAACAGTGTGATGTAGACTATATGAAATATCTGGAAGAGGAGAGCAGTCGTCTTATTGCGGAAGGGACACCTAAAGATGCAGTACAGATTCTTGAGGATGCAAAAGAACTGGTAAGAGATCAGGAGAAGTTAGAGAAACTGATCGCAACAGCCGAAAAAGCGGAAACTGATAAAAAGAATGCAGTTGCCAAAAAAGACAGTGAGTACATTATTCCGGATAGCAACAGCCGTTATCTGACAGAGAGTGATATCAGTGGATTGTCTCTGCAGCAGCTCAATTACGCGAAAAATGAAATTTATGCGAGAAGAGGACGAAAGTTTGACTCAGTAGAATTACAAGAATATTTTGGAAGTAAATCGTGGTATAGGGGAACGATTGAACCGTCGCAGTTTACTAATGATATGTTAAATGACTATGAGATAAAAAATGCAGATTTACTAAGTGCCAGAGAATTTGCAATTGACAGTGGAGGTTATAAGTTACGATGAGATGTACAAAATGTGGATGTGAATTACCGGAAAATTCAAAATTTTGTTTTGCATGTGGAGCAAAGTTAGAGGAAAATTGTGTGGAAGCACAAAAGAAAGAGCTGGCAGAAAATTTGGAACAGGAAGACTGTCAGGCAAATGAAGGAGATGAGGAGGAGACAGTTCTCCTTGGTGCAGAAATAAGAGGTTCTTATTCAGAGCCGGAAGAAGAGGAACACAAGTATTGTCCATATTGTGGATGTGAAAATGACGCGGATGCCGTTTTCTGTTGCGGATGTGGAAAGAATATGGAAATGGATGAATCCGGCGTTGGGGAAAATGCAGGAGGTTCTCATTCATTGGGGCGCAACTCGGGCGGAAAGATTTCATCCGGAAAAATCATTGGTGTGGCAGCGGCAGCTGTCGTTGTCATCGGAGGGGTTGCTCTCCTTGTGAATGCATTTGGAGATGATGCACATACAAAGATTGCGTATTTAAAAGACGGAAAGGTAATGCAGACAGACTTGGAAAAATACAAAAAAGATCCGATGGAATACAGTGGATCTTATGGTGATGAAGATGAGATTTATGGTATGCGTGTTACCTATTCCAAAGATGGAAAATATATCTGCTATCCGACAGATGTAAAAGCGGAAGATGGAATGACAGAATTTGATCTGAACTTCCAGAAAGTCGGAAAAGAAGGCGGAGCAATAGAGATTGATGATTCCGTTACAAAATATAAACTGCTTGATAATAATAAGATTGTTTATCTAAAGGCAAGAAACGATACATTATATATTAGTGATCGGAAAGGAAAGAAAGAAAAAATTGCATCCGATGTCGCTAGATTTAAACTGGATAAAGAGCAAAAAAATATTGTGTGGATCGAACAGAACAACGGCAAGAGCGCATTGTATCAGCAGGATATCAATTTAAAGAAAGAGAAAAAGAAACTTTCTAAGAGCGCAGAAAATTGCATCATCGGGGATGATTTGAAACAGATTGTTGTACAGGAAGATGATAAACTTTATCTGATCGAAAATTTTGGAGAAAGAGAGAAAATCGCATCGGATGTAGGTTGGGTTGTTTCTAATAATGAAAAAGACAAAGCGTTGTATTATGTAAAGATGGATGAGAAAAAGATCAATGCGATGGATATTGTAGAAGATGACACCAACGGCGATGAGGATATGGAGTGGTTCTTGGAAGAATTGGAAGAGCATTCTATCGAGGTAGCTGAGAACTCCTTGTACTGCTATAAAGATGGAAAAGAAGTGGAGATCGCAAAGAAACTCAGCAGTGACATTTATGCACAGGATAATTCTGACACAGTGTTATTCACAAGATTTAAGATGGAAGAGCTGCCGAAAGTTAGAGCATCAAAATTAGATGAAATTTATGACGTAGACCAGAAGTACTATGAGGCACTTCAGGAGTCGGCAGAGACTTGCATTTACAATGGAAAAGAGATTGTGACTTTGGATACAGAATTGAAGGAGAGAATGGGAGAGCAGAGATTCCTTGTCGATGATGAAAAGAATATTGGGTATACAATGAAAGTAGAAAGAAATAAGGATGGCGAAATAAAAGAAAGCCAGCTTCTTTCCTTCAAGACAGGTAAGAAAGCAGATGGAAAATGCAGTGTCGTTGCAGAAGATGTAGATGTCATGATGGGTGCAAAAGATGGAGATATTTATTATCTGACGGATATGGATGAAGGAATGGGGGATCTGTATTGTAATGAAGAGCTGATTGACAGTGATGTTATGATAGGTACCTTAGAATTTACGAAAGAACAGAAATATCCAATCTATAAGACAGACTACAATACTTCCAAGAATCTGTTTACATTAAAGATGTTTGACGGAAAAAATGCAAAAGTGATCGCAGATGATGCTTTTGATTATAAAGTCGTAGATGAGAAAAAAATAGCGGTCCTTGTAGATTATGATGACGATGACTCTACGGGAACATTGAAGTTGTACAGAGGAAAGGATAAACTCATCGAGCTGGATGACGATGTCACCTGCCTGTTTGGAGGAATGTACAATTAGCAGCAGGAATAGAAGGAGAGAGAACAATGGCTTTTTTTGATGAATTAGGAAAGAAAATTTCAGTCACAGGTCAAAATGTCATGCAGAAAGCAAAAGGAATGGCTGATATCACAAGTTTGAAATCACAGATTAATGAAGAGCAGAAAAAAATTGATAAATATTGTCAGAACCTTGGTCATATGTATTATGAATTAAAGCAGAATAATCCAGAGCCACAGCTGGCTGAGCTGGTACGGATGGTTCAGGCAAGTTATCAAAGAATTGAAGCAATCCGTTCGGAGATTGAGGCGATTGAGAGCATTAAGACTTGCCCAAGGTGTGGCGCAGTGCTGGAACCGGGAATGGCGTTTTGTGTAGGCTGCGGAGCAAAAGTAGAGGATATGAAGGAAGGAATGCAGGTTTCGCAGCAGCAAGTGAGGTTCTGCATAAAGTGTGGAAAACAGATTCCGCAAGGGGCAGTTTTCTGCACAAAGTGCGGAACAAAACAAGAATAAAGAAAATCTGTCCGCAGTCGTGAGTGAGAGACGGATAGGCGAAAAGGCAGAGGTGTGAGACATCTCTGTCTTTTATCACAGTGTGCCAGAGCTACTGGAAAGAAGGGGGAAAATTGTGAAAACAAGTCAGAAAATCATAGTAGTTTCCTGCACTTGTCTGCTGGTCATTGTATCAGTCGGATGCGCTGCAGCGGCGCGAAAATTGTATACAGCGAAAGCAGAGAGGCGGGCAGCAAAAGAAGCAGCGCAGAATATCGAGAAGGAAATTCAGGAACTGGAAAAAGAAGTGGAAGAACTAGAAAAAGAACAGGCACAAAGAGAGGCAGAGGGAAAAAAAGAAGTGATCACTGAGGAACAGCCACAGGCGAAGGGAAAGAAAATTGCAATCGATCCGGGGCATCAAGGTCCGAATGTAGATATGAGCGACTTGGAGCCGATGGGACCAGGATCGCAGGAAATGAAAGCGAAGGCATCTTCTGGTACGCAGGGGCGTTATACAAATGTTCCGGAGTATGAACTGACATTAAATATTTCCAAGCAGCTTCGTCTGGAACTGGAACAGAGAGGATATGAAGTAGTGCTCACAAGAGAAGATCATGATACGGCAATCAGCAACAGTGAGAGAGCGCTTATGGCAGCGGAGGAAGGATCCGATATTTATGTGAGGATCCATGCAAATGGAAGTGAGGATCCATTGGCAAAGGGAGCAATGACGATGGTACCTTCCGCAGAAAATCCCTATGTTGGAGCACTTCATCCGAAAAGCTATGCGCTCGGGGAATCTGTGATCAATGCTTACTGTCAGGAGTGTGGTATGGAAAATGACGGAGTGCAGCTCTATGATAACATGACTGGGATCAACTGGAGTCAGATTCCGGTTATCATTCTGGAGATGGGATACATGACCAATGAGCAGGATGATGTAAATATGCAGAATCCGGAGTATGAAAAGAAAATGGTCAAGGGCATTGCAAATGGAATTGACCAGTATTTTGCGGCTGGAAATTAGAGCTATGGCAAGAGGTGCAGTATGAAAAAGAGAGAAAGAGGAAAAGGGAAAAAAGCAGGATGGATTTACAGTGCAGTCTGTGTGGGAATGCTTCTGGCTGTTGGGACTGGATGGCTGTTTTTGGAAGGTCGGTGCAAGGAAATTGAGAAACAGACACAGGAAATCGATGCAGGGGCTGTATTACAAAAAGAAGAGAGAAAGGAAGTCTTAAAAAGAAGACAGACTCTGTTGGAGGAGAAAGAAGAAGCAAAGACCCGACAGGAGAAACAGCAGATAGAAGAGGAAGTCCGCGCACCTTTGGAAATGGCCGCTATGGAAGAGCTGATCCAGAACAGGATTGCAGAAAGGACAGCGCTTGGAGAGAAGTGGAATGTGTATGTGAAGCAATTGTCAAGCAGTTCCTTTGCAGTAGTTGGAGCAGAGAAGCAAAAGGCGGCAAGTCTGATCAAATTGTACATTATGGGAACTGTTTATGAACAGTATGACAATTTGGCAGCACAGTACGGAGCTGCAGAACTCGATCGGCTTCTTACGGCGATGATCACAGTCAGCGATAACGATGCAGCCAACGAATTGACAAGAATGCTCGGCGGTGGTGAGGAAACTGCGGGGATGGAACAGGTGAATGTTTATTGTCAGGAAAAAGGTTACAAAGATTCTTCTATGGGAAGAATGCTTCTGGCAGATAGTACGCTGGGAGAAAATTACACATCAGCAGAGGATTGTGGCAATTTTTTGTTTGATGTTTGCCAAGGGAGACATCCACATGCAGATCAGATGTTAAATTTATTAAAGCAGCAGCAGCGCACTGGAAAAATTCCAGCGGGTATTCCAGAAGGGGTAGAAACAGGAAATAAGACAGGAGAACTTGCCGATGTAGAAAACGATGCAGCAATCGTATGGGCTGGTGAGACCCCATATATTTTATGTGTGATGGCAGATCAGCTTACAGACACACAGGCAGCCCGAGAGAAAATTGTGGCATTATCATCTGAAATTTACAGTCAGATAACGGAAGGAGAATAGATATGTACTGTAGGAAATGTGGAGCAGAAAATGCAGATCATGCAAAATTTTGCGGAAAGTGCGGGGCAGAATTGGTTCAGATTCCGCAGGAATCGACGCAGGAAGAAAAATCTGCAGAGAAAAAGGTGGAAGAAAATCTGCAGAAAGACTTTGAGGCAGAGGAGACAGAGAATTTTCAGGAGATAGAACAAGAGAGAAAACAGGAGGCAGAACAGCAGGAGACGAAGAGGCGCAAAAATTTTCGGATTGCTGCGGCAGTGGGAATCAGTGCAGTTCTGATCGCTGGAGTGACGACAGGTGTCTATTTCGGGATGAAAGATAAGCAGGAAAAGACATTTCAGACGAAGATAGCGATGGCAGACAAATATTTGGAAGATATGGAGTATGAAAAAGCGGAGGAACTCTATCTGGAGTCAATCAAGATCGATCCGAAGGAACGAAAATCTTACGATAAATTAGCAGAAATCTATACCGCACAGGGAAAAGAAAAAAAGGCAGAGGCAATCTTGAAGAAGGCAAAAGAGAATGGTGCTGTGGCAAAAGGGCAGGAAGTACCGAAAAAGGAAGCACAGAGTAATGAGAAACCGGCAGCAGAACCGGTACCAGATGAGAAACCTTCCCCAAATTCAAGCAGTCAGGAAGAGAATAAAGGAGAGGAAGAAAATAAAGGAGAGCATACGCAAGATCAGGATAAAATAGACGACACAAAAGCAGTCAGTCTGGAAACGTATGTGGACAAGGTTCTCGTACCGAAATATGGAAAATGTACTGCGGGTACTTATGAATCAAAATATGTGAAGAAAGATGGCGAGAAAAAGATAGTACAGCCTGAGCGGCTGGAGAAGCAAAAGGGGGTACTCGCATCCAAACTGAAAGATTTTGATGGCGATGGAGAAAAAGAGCTGCTTGTTCTGATGCTGAAGACCGGTGAGGAAGATAAGGCAAAAAAGGATGAAAAACACAACCATGTTTATCTTCAGATGTATGAGAAGAAAGAGAAAAGTATCAAGCTTGCAGCAGAATATCTTGCACTTCGAAATGTGATGGGAAATGCAGAGACAGAGCGTCAAGGTATTTTCTTAAAGGAGTCAGGTGGAAAAATCTATATCTGTGGAAGTACAGCAAATCAGTATTCTCTGACAGCACGTTCGCATGAGTATGGAATGTTTGCAGTGAACTATGATGGGACTTTCCGGGAATATGCATCGACCAAAGGACTTCTGACCGGGGAGGAGCATGAGAAAGAGATTACAGATATTTCTGCAAAACTGGAAAAAATCGGATTGAATGCCACTGCAAAACGGATGAGAGGGTATTCGGAATTATGGTTTGAATTCGATGAGAGCGGGGTGGAAATCTTAGCAGAGCTTACGACGACAGAGCAGAATGGAACAGAAGAACTAAGCGAGTTTTATGAAACATATGATTCATCTGTATTAAAGCCGGTACAGCGTAAGGTAACATTAAAATTTGACAAAAAAGAAATTGAGGCGGCAGCAAAAAGAACAGAAGAACGTCTTAAGAAAGAACAAAAAAAAGATGAAGCTTATCAGAAAATTTTAGATGAATATCAAGAAGCACTTCTCATGGGAGCATCAGAGGTGCAGAAAGATCCAGAGGGATATCCAAATATCAACCCATTATTAGTATTTTTAACTGAGACAGATAAGGGGAAAACAGAAATTATTTATACGATGTATGATATTGATGAGAGTGGAGAAAAGGAATTGCTGGTCGGAAGCAGGAGCAATGGTGGTGATGAGCGGGTAGTAGGAGTGTACTGCTTTGATGGAGTAGATGCCAAAAATATGTTTGAAGATCAGACATTGGCGGAGCGGTCTCTGCTTCAGATTTATGAGAATGGGACAATGTATATCTATGGTTCTGGCGGAGCCTCTTATGGAAATGCGAGTTTTTATCGGATGGATGGAGAACATACAGTGATTCAGACAGAACAATATACCTTTGATATGGAGGGACATCCAGAACAGCCATATTATAACGACAAGGAAGCTTTGTCAAAGGAAGCATTCCAGAAAAAACTGGACAGTATGGGAAAGGCGGTGTCAGGGCTGAAGTGGAAGACGCTTTCAGAGCGGATTACCGGTGAAGCAGATCCAGAAGCAGCAAAGAAGGCAGAGGAAGCAAAGAAGAAAGAAGCAGAAACGGAGAATGCCGGACAGAGTCAGGAAGGGATAAAGACATCAGAAAATCCGATACAACAGGAAGAAGAACAGACACCAGTGTATTCTGATTCAGAAATTCAGAAAAAGTTAGAAGAATATTATGCGAAGGGAACAGAGGATGCGAAAGGAGAAGAGATGACGGTGCTTGAACAGGAAAGTACGAAGAGTGAGTACCTTGTGAAAGTTACAACAAAAGTACCGGGAAATGAGACCGCTGAACAAGTGCTATATGAAGTAACTGTCAATAAAATAACCGGAGAGACCGTACAGAAACGAGTATTGACAGACGGAAAGACAGTGACATTTCTTCTCTGGGAAAATTAAGTGTGAGATTGTTTCTGATTTGTTTGCGGAAAGAAACAATGAATGATAAAGAAAGAAGGAAATAGGATGACATACGAGGAAATAGTAACAAATGCAAAACAAGATATTGGGAAATATTGTAAAGCGTGCATGGTGTGCAATGGAAGGGCATGCCGGAATCAAATGCCGGGACCGGGAGCGAAAGGGATGGGGGATACAGCCATCCGCAATTTTGATAAATGGCAGGAAATCCGTGTGCAGATGGATACCATTTCTGAGCATGAAGAAGTGGATACAAGCTTTGTACTGTGGGGACAGAGATTCCGTTATCCGTTTTTTGCAGGTCCGGTTGGGGCAGTGAATCTTCATTATGGAGAAAAATACAATGATCAGTCCTACAATGATGTGATGGTGGCTGCATGTGCAGAGGCAGGGATTGCCGCAATGACCGGAGACGGGGTAAATCCGGATGTAATGAAGTATGCGACCGATGCAATCAGACGAGTGGAAGGAAAAGGGATTCCGACGATCAAGCCGTGGAATATAGAGATCATTCGTGAAAAGATGAAGCAGGCAGAAGGTTCTGGTGCATTTGCGGTTGCTATGGATATTGATGCGGCAGGACTTCCATTCTTAAAAAATATGACACCGCCGGCAGGCAGAAAATCTGTGGAAGAATTACGCCAGGTGGCAGAGATGGCAAAAGTTCCATTTATCGCAAAAGGAATTATGACCGCAAGGGGCGCCATCAAAGCGGTGGAGGCAGGTGTCGATGCGATTGTTGTATCCAATCATGGAGGGCGTGTGCTCGACCAGTGCCCGGCCACTGCGGAGGTACTTCCTGCTATCGTGGAGGCAGTGCAGGGAAAAGTGAAAATATTTGTAGATGGTGGGATCCGTTCTGGTGTAGATGTCTTTAAGGCACTGGCACTCGGTGCAGATGGAGTGCTGATCTGCCGCCCATTTGTAACAGCAGTCTATGGCGGCGGAATGGAAGGTGTGAAGACTTACATTGAAAAAATCGGGGCGGAACTTGCAGATACGATGGCAATGTGTGGGGCCAATTCTTTAAAAGAAATTACAAAAGAAATGATCTATCTGCCAAGATAAAAGTTGTGAAAAATACACAAAAAAATCGAAGAAAATTAGTTAAAAACATAACTTAACGACAACTAGTAAGATGATATACAATCTATACAGATTCATGTATTAGGAAGCAAAAGTTGCAAAATAAGAACTTTGATAGCGTGTTACTGGTGATGCAGGCATAAACTATCCGGTTTTATTCAATATTAGTGAGTAGAACAGGTAGTTTATGCCTTTTTATGTATCTCGATGAAGGAGATGGACTCATATCCTGACGAAAGAAAAGGAGAGCGGATGGTGTACTGCATTTTAAGGATTTTAAATAATAATGCACTTCTTGCAGAAGAAAAGGGCGATGGCAGTGAAAGAATTTTATTAGGAAAAGGGATTGGATTTGGCAAGAGAGCGGGAGATGAGGTGACGATCGATGAGGGAGTTCAAGTGTACACACCGGTCGTGAGAGAAGAACAGCACTCAGCAATCCATGCAGTCAATGCGATTGATCCGGTTTACATTGAGACAGCGGGCAAGATCATTGAGGCGGCAGAGAAAGTATTTGACTCGATCAATGGAGATATTTTACTTCCGTTGGCAGATCACCTTGCATTTGCCGCGAGGAGGGAGAGAGAGAATATATTTCTTTCGAATCCGTTTATACCGGATATTAAGATTTTATTTGGAAAAGAGTATGCGGTAGCCTTAGAGAGCAGATCTATCATCGAGGAGATGACAGGATATCGGATTTCAGATGATGAGGCGGGATTTATCGCACTTCATATTCATTCCGGACTTTCTGATGAAGCGGTGTCAGAGACATTAAAGGCAACACAGCTTATTGATGAGAGTATGCAGATCATAGAAGAACATTTGGAAAAAGAAATGCAGAAAGAAGCTTTGAATTACATCCGGCTGATGAGTCATCTGTATTATATGGTTGTCCGGACAAAGACCGGTGAAGCGGTCAACATTGATCTCAATGAGTTTGTGCAGGAAAAATATCCGGAGGCAATGAAAATTGCCGCTTTAATCTGTGATAACATGGCAGAAAAACTGGAAAGGCAGATCATGCAGGAAGAGGTTGGATTTCTTGCCATTCATATCCAGAGGATGATCGCAGCCTGAGGAATCACTTGTTTGTGAAAAAAGAAGATGATAGAATATTTATGAATTACTCTATTTTTATAGAAAGAAATTTGTCAAGACGAAGGGAGATAGTAAAATGAAAAAGTTTGAGTACACAATCAAAGATGAGATGGGAATCCATGCAAGACCAGCGGGAATGCTTGCAAAAGAAGGAAAGAAGTATGAGAGTAAGATTACAATTACAAAAGAAGGAAGAACGGTGGAAGCGTCTAAGCTGATGGCGTTGATGTCTCTTGCAGTAAAATGTGGACAGACTGTAGAAGTACAGATTGAAGGAAGCGATGAAGAAGCTGCATATGAAGGCATGAAGTCATTTTTTGAAGCGAATTTGTAGGAAGTGTAAGGAGAAGTAGTATGGAATGTTTGAAAGGAAAATCAGTCTATAAAGGAGTTGCATTTGGAAAAATATCCGTGCTGAAAAAAGATGACTATGTGGTAAAGCGTGTAAAGATTGAAGATACACAGGCAGAGCTTCAGAGAGTGGAAGAAGCAGTAGAGGCTTCTAAACAACAGCTTCAAAAATTATATGAAAAGGCATTAAAGGAAGTTGGAGAAGCCAGCGCTGCGATTTTTGAAGTCCATCAGATGATGCTGGAGGATGAAGATTACAAAGAATCCATTGAAAATATCATCAGTACACAGCAGGTCAATGCAGAATACGCGGTAGCTTCTACAGGAGATAATTTTTCCCAGATGTTTGCAAGCATGGATGATGATTATATGAGAGCAAGAGCTGCAGATATTAAGGACATTTCGAATCGTTTGGTAAAAAATCTGTCTGGACAGTCGGCAGATGTAATGGATCTGGATGAGCCGGTCATTGTTGTGGCAGATGATCTTTCTCCGAGTGAGACGGTTCAGATGGATAAGGAGAAAATACTGGCATTCGTGACTGTACATGGTTCCGCGAATTCCCATACGGCAATTTTAGCCCGTATGATGAATATTCCGGCTTTGATCGGAGTAGATATGGATTTAGAAGCGCTGCATACCGGAACAGAGGCGGCGGTGGATGGATTTCATGGAGAGTTCTTTGTGGATCCGTCAGAGGAAGTTAAAGAGAGGATTCAGAGAAAAATTGAGGAGGAGAAGGAAAAACAGGAGCTTCTTCAGCAGTTAAGAGGAAAAGAAAATGTCACAAAAGGCGGAAGACATATCAATCTGTATGCAAACATTGGCAGTGTAGCAGATATGGGATATGTATTGGAAAACGATGCAGGAGGTATCGGGCTGTTTCGAAGTGAATTCTTGTATATCGGAAGGAATGAGCTTCCAGATGAAGAAGAACAATTTCAGGCATATAAACAAGCCGTGCAAAATATGGCAGGCAAAAAGGTGATCATCCGAACGCTGGATATCGGTGCCGATAAGCAGGCGGATTATCTGAACATTGAAAAAGAAGAAAATCCGGCGCTTGGATACCGGGCAATTCGGATCTGCCTTGCACAGCCGGAAATCTTTAAGACACAGTTGCGGGCACTGTTCCGTGCGTCTGCTTATGGGAATCTGTCGATCATGTATCCGATGATCACCTCCACAGAGGAAGTAGCACAGATACAGGCAATTGTGCAGGAAGTCAAAGAAGAGTTGAAAACAGATGGAATCCCATATAACGATGTTGAGGAAGGAATCATGATTGAGACTCCGGCAGCAGTTATGATCAGTGATGAGCTGGCGAAGATGGTAGATTTCTTCAGCATTGGGACAAATGACCTGACACAATACACATTGGCAATTGACAGGCAGAATGAGAAACTTGACCGTTTCTACAATCCACACCATAAAGCAATTTTGAAAATGATTCAAATGGTTGTGGACAGCGCACATCAGGAAGGAAAATGGGCTGGTATCTGTGGAGAGTTAGGAGCAGATCCGGAATTGACAGAGACTTTTGTACGCATGGGTGTAGATGAGCTTTCTGTAGCTCCGTCTATGATCTTGAAATTAAGAAAGATCATTCGTGAGATGGAATAGGAGAAAGGCACAGATGGAGTATGTTCGCAGGCATAAAAAGATTGTTCTGATCGGTCTTATCCTACTGGCAGTATTTACAGTTATTTTTGGTTTCATGGATCATGACAACGACATTACTTTCCACAGATGTTGTGGCAATGCTCACAAACACAGCAGTGGAAAAAGTAGACCCGGCATTTGGAAAAGTTCAGACACAGTTCATCGGTATTCTCTGTGGTCTGATTGCAGCTGCCTGCTACAACAAATTTAAAAATACAAAATTGCCAGATGCATTTTCATTCTTCAGTGGAAAGAGATGTGTTGCGATCGTTACCGCAGGGGCATCTTTAGTTTCCAGCTTAGTGCTGTTCTTTGTATGGCCAATCATTTACAATGTACTGGTAGCTGTTGGTAAATTTATCATGGATTTAGGTCCGATCGGAGCAGGTCTTTACGGTTTCTTCAACCGACTGCTGATTCCATTCGGTCTGCACCACGCACTGAATTCTGTATTCTGGTTTGACGTTGCGGGAATTAACGATATCGCAAAATTCTGGGGAAATGCAGAAGGCGGTGTAATGGGAACAACTGGTATGTACATGGCAGGATTCTTCCCTGTAATGATGTTCGGTCTTCCGGCAGCAGCTTTAGCAATGTATCACACAGCAAAAGATACAAAGAAGAAAGCGGCAGCAGGTCTCCTGATGTCAGTAGCAGTTGCTTCCTTCTTCAATGGTGTTACAGAACCTCTGGAATTCTCCTTCATGTTCCTTGCACCGGCGCTCTATGGTGTACACGCAGTATTGACAGGTATCTCTATGGCAGTTGTTGCAGCACTTCCGGTAAGAGCTGGTTTCAACTTCAGTGCAGGCTTGGTTGACTGGATCCTGAGCTTTAAAGCTCCATTTGCACAGAATCCACTGCTTCTGATCCCAATCGGGCTTGTAGTTGGTGCGGTTTACTATGTAGTATTCCGTTTCGTGATTGTGAAATTTAACATGAAGACACCGGGACGTGAAGATGACAATATTGATGAGACAAAAGTAGAACTGGCAAACAATGACTTCACAGGAATTGCAAAAATTGTTCTCGAAGGTGTCGGCGGACCGGCAAACGTAACTTCTATTGACAACTGTATTACAAGACTTCGTCTGGAGATCAAAGATTATACATTAATCGATGAGCATAAGATCAAATCTGCCGGTGTAGCAGGAGTGATCCGTCCAAGCAAAACAGCTGTACAGGTTATTATTGGAACAAAAGTTCAGTTTGTAGCTGATGAATTTAAAAAGCTTTGTAAATAAGCATGAGATAGTTTAATCCCTTTTAAAACAGAACCGCTGTCGGGTAGCTGGAAGCAGTTACAAGGCGGCGGTTTTATGATATAGTGGAAACAGTATCATACAGATGAAATCAGGTTCAGGAGAGGTGTCAAACTATAAATAGTCAAGACCTTTTTAATAAAAATATTAAATGGTAAAAAAAGGTAACTTTAATAGACCATCTGAGTACATCGTATTTCAGATGGAACAGACAAATATATGTAGAGCAGATTTTAGCGAAGTTTCTGAGTGTTAAAGTCTATATCTTGCCTCTCCAATGCATAGATGACTCTGATCAGTTTCTTTGCTACATGTGTAATGGCTACTCGATGTTTTTTGCCTTCTGCACGTTTCTTTGCGTAATAGGTTGCAAAGGTCAAATCAAAACGAATTAGAGGAAGGCAAGCATTAAGAAGTACGTATCGGAGCTGTGATGAACCATGTTTCACCATTCTGCCGCCGTGAGATTCTGTTCCAGAATCATTTATTCCGGGCTCAATTCCGGCAAATGCAAGCATCTGACCGGGATTAGAAAAGTTAGAAATATCACCATATTCAGCATAAATAACAGCGGCTGAAATTGGACCGATTCCTGGAATGGTCAGATAATGAGGATGTACTTCTTCAATAAGTTTATGAATCTCAGATTCCAAAGTATCGATTTCTTTGACCAGCGATTTGTAGAGGGTTAATAAACTGATCAATTCAATGTCAAAGATAGAATTGTTGACACCAACTGTATTGGCAGCAAGCTCCTTTAAGCGGAGAAACTGCTGAATAGAAAACTTTCCTCTGGAAATGCAACGTAACTTGTCATAAGAAGCAGAATTCATGCGTGCCATTTTTTCAGCAGAACCATAGTTTTCAAGTAGATACAAAGCCGTTTTGGAAAGTCTTTCATTAAAAAAAGGCTTAAATTCTGGGAAAGTATGGTCTAAGACATTGGTGATTTTTACAAGATAAAAAGAACGTTGACGAATTAATCGATCTCGTAAACGAGTTAGTGACTTTAAAGAATAAGAGTGGTAAAATCCTTTTGAATGGGGTTTGTACTCAACAGTCATTAACCAGCGAGCTATCGATTCGCAGTCAACAGAGTCGGTTTTGGTTCGCCTTAAGGTCGTAGACTTTTTGTATTCCTTGATAAGAACTGGATTAACTTCCATGAAGCTGTGGTGGGCATTTTCAAGGAAGAGTTCGAGATTGAGGGCATAATGGGCTGTTGATTCAAACCCTATTTTTATATCCTCAGGATTGGAGAGAGAATTTAAAACAGTAAGTAGTTCTTCAAAACCTGCTTTATCATTTTTAAAAGTGAATTTTGAAACTACTTTTTGATCAGCTGCAGATATAATGCAGCAATCGTGCTTGTACTTGGAAATATCAATTCCAACAAAGTACATGGACATAGAAATATACCTCCTGAATTAGTATTTAGGCACTGAAGTCTTCCACAGAGAATTCGACTGTGTAAACACGTAAATAGAAACGTCAAGCGTTAACAAACTAATTACCAGTAATAGACGAAAAGCTGTGGTCTGAGACACCTCCGAACAGTCAAAGCTGTAAAAAAATAGAGACAGATCCACAGTGCCTTTTCAAACTATATCAGAGATGGACTTAAATACCCAGAGTTAATCTGGAGAAAGGAAAAATCCAATTACCATCTAAGATAATTGGATTATACGTGACAATATGAGCAAAGTAAAAGTAATGAGACAGCCGACAGCATCGGCAACACTGATTTTTGAATTTGAGGTGGCAGCATCTGAATTTCTGATTAAAAACCTTACAGACGGAGAGATATATGCTTCGTTGGAAAGAGATGCAACAAAAGAGCAGAGCGTACTGATTCCGGCGCAGACTGCACAACGATTGCAGTATGGTTCTTATGGTGGCGGAAAAAGCAACCTAGTCCAAATCATCCCTACAGCAACCAGCGAAAAAGGAGTTGAAGTACAATGCTTAAAATGGTAGATGGCACCGGAATCATCGGTGTTGATATGGTATGCCCTTTAGGAGTCTCCACTCCGCAGCCACCGAATTATGACAAGGTAGAGATGGAAGGGGTAGGAAGTTTAATGCTTCCAAACAGCTTGAAAGCGCCGATTGAGATGGTGGAACTGATTGGTAATAGTGTGCAGGGAGAGAATCCAGCGCCGGATAATCCGCAGGAAATTAAGAGTGCGGGGAAGTGGAATGAGGGAGCGCAGAAATATGAAATTGATGTAAAAGTAACGGGAAAGAATCTGTTTGATCGTGAAAAAGCAAGAGATACTGCAAACTGGATAATCAGAGATGGAGACGGTTATGCAAAATTTCCAATCCGTGTGGGAAAGGGGAATGAAGCTACATTTTCTTACACCGAAAAGTTGACCCCAGGAAAAGGTTTTTATCTTGGAATAGCACAGTCCGATACGGGAAGTGCTGTTGGGTGGTTATACCATTCTACGGAAATAAACCTTAACAATAATAAATTTACAGTTGTAGCAAAAGGAGATTGTCTGTATTTATCATGCAATAAAACTAGTATTCAAAAATTTTTTGATACTATTCAAACTTTGCAAGTGGAGATGGGGAGTGAGCCTACCCCTTACGAACCTTACACCGAACAAATCCTCACCCTCACATCAGACCGTCCGATTACCAAATGGGACAAGCTGGTTGAGCAGGGTGGAGAGATTGGGTGGCTGTATCAGTCGGTGATTGATTCCAATGTAAAACCATCTAGGGGAGATTTATTCCCGAATGGTTTTAGCCTTTTTAAAGACTTTGGTAACGGTGTATATGTTTATAAAGTCACTAATATCAAAAAAGCGATTGGATTTCAGACATCGCTTTGCGAACAATTTAAAAATAAAGACGGTTCTTATAGTACTGGAGATTTATTTTGTTATTCCGATCAACCGAGTATGCAAATGCAATATTTTGTAACGGACATTCCAACTTTAGAAGAATTTAAAACATGGATGGAAACTAATCCATTGACAATGGTTTATCAAACGGTAGAATCACAATTTATCCCGCTCTCAGAATCCGAACAGACGCAACTTAGGAATCTGCACAGCTACAACGGCACAACGAATATCACGGTAGACAGCGGGGAAGTACCTTGTGGAATCAAACTCACATACAGAAAGGAGATTTAATATGAACTACGCAAAAATCATGGAGAATGGAACTGTAAGAATCAGCTCCATCAAGAAAGAGGGTTATAAGCCACTCAAGGAAGAGAAACCAGAGGGATTTAGTAACCTTGTCTTTGTCGGATACACAGAGACAGAAGAAAATGTAATCAAAGAATACGAGGCAGTCGATGACGGTATGAGCGCCTATGGTAAGCTGCAAAAGGACTTAAAAGCAACACAGACAGCGCAGGAAGTCACGGACCAAGCGGTGCAGGAGTTAATTTTAGCAACAATGAAAATGGGGGTGTAAATTATGGCACAGTTTTTAGCAAATAGAATTAAAGGCGGACACTTGACAATTGATGATGTACCGGAGAGCTTAAAAGAGCAGGTGCAGGCGTTACTTTAGGAGGAAAGATATGCTTAAATGGCTGAAACAGAGATTTTGTAAGCACAAGTACCGCAAACACTACGACAAGACTGCAAAGGGATATGTGCGGCGTTGTGTGAAGTGCGGGAAAATTGAATAAGTAAGACATTGGCACATAGAGATATGTGTTCTTTTTATGCCTTTTGGTCAGTTGATTAGACCTTAAACAGTCAATTCGTGGTGGATGGTTACACACCTTAAACAACCTAAGACGAAAGGAGAATAGAAACATGAAAACAGATTTTTTAAAAGGACTCGGATTGGAGCAGGATGCCATTGATAAAATCATGGCAGAGAATGGAAAAGATATTGCAGCTGAAAAGGCAAAGACAACCAAAGCAGAGGGTGAGCGCGACAATTACAAAAGTCAGCTTGAGACAGCAACGGAATCTTTGGAAAAGTTTAAAGATGTTGACCCGGCAGCTATGCAGGGCGAGATCAACAAACTGAATCAACAGCTGAAAGACAAGGATGCTGAGTATGCCGCCAAAGAAGCAGATCGCATCTTTTCCGACACGATCAAAGAAGCTATCAAGACAGCCGGCGGAAGAAATGAAAAAGCAGTTATGGCTATGCTTGATATGAACGCTTTGAAAGAATCAAAAAACCAGTCTGAGGACATCAAGAAAGCATTGGAAACCGTAAAGGAGTCTGATGCTTATTTATTTGGCTCTGATGAGCCTTTTAAGAACCCAGTAGGAGCAACTGGAGGCTCTGGCACAGGTGGAGATAATTTCTCGGCGATCAGAGCGGCTATGGGGCTTCCGGCAGAAAAATAATTAGAAAGAATGAGGTAATAAGATATGGCGAACACAATTGCATTAAGAAAAGCATACTCTACGATGTTAGATGAAGTTTACAAACTGGCGTCTTTGACAGCGGTTTTGGATGGACCGAATGAGCTTGTGAGAGAGGGAGCGAATGCGAATGAGATTCTGATCCCGAAAATGTCCATGCAGGGACTTGCAAACTACAACAAGCAGACTGGCTATGTTGCTGGTGATGTAACACTGGAATACGAAACAAAGAAATGCGGATATGACCGTGGACGAATGTTCACAATTGATGCTATGGACAATATTGAGTCCGCAGGCGTAGCATTTGGCAGATTGTCTGGAGAGTTCCTGCGTACCAAAGTGGTACCGGAGCTTGATGCGTACCGTCTGGCAGGTTATGCGTCTATTGAAGGAGTGACAACTGTAGCAGCTGCTCTCAATGATGGTAAAGCAGCTCTTGCAGCGCTCAGAACAGCTAGAAGCAAAATTGAGAACGCAGAAGCCAATCTTGCAACTTGCTATCTGTTTATTAATCCGACAATCTACGGCATGATCGAGGACTTGGACACAACGGCATCAAAGAAAGCTATTGAGGGATTTGCAGGAATTGTAAAGGTACCAGAGGGAAGATTCTATTCGAAAATCGATCTGACTGTTTCTGGTGCAGGCGGATATGCTAAGAATGCCGAAGGTAAAGCGGTAAACTTTATGATCGTGGACAAGCAGGCAGCAATCCAGTACCAGAAACACACAGTATCTAAGATTATCACACCAGATCAGAACCAGGATGCGGACGCTTGGAAATTTGGATACCGTACTGTAGGTATCGCAGAATGCTATGACAATAAGAAAGATGGTATTTATGTACATACAGTAGTGTAAGGAGTGATCGAATGAATCTGTACGCAGATTATGAATATTACACCTCTACATACAAGGGAAAACTGGGGAAAGAAGAATTTGAAAAGTCCATTATGAAAGCATCAGCTTATGTCCGGAGGATTACCTTCGGGCGTGCTGATGACAACATGGAAATGGAAGAAGTAAAGCTTGCCACCTGCGCTGTCTGCGATTTGATTGCTAATGACGAAAAGGTCAGAAACAAGCATTCTGGGCGTGTGGTTACATCTGAAAACACGGATGGATATTCTGTCAGCTACGAAAGCGGAGGAAACGGGGGAACAGCAGATGAACTGCTTGGCAGAAAGATATTTGACACATTGGAACTCTATCTTATGCCGACCGGACTCTTGTATATGGGGGTAGAATCATGATAGCCAACACAGACGCAACACTGTACGGCAGGAAATACAACCCGGAAACTCGTTTGGATGAATGGGAGCGAACGTATATCCCAGAGGTATGGTGGTACAAAAACGAAAAGTCGCAGATCACGACAGATGGATTAAAGCAAGCAGACACCTACACGATCAGAATCCCGGATACGAGCGTGGAAATTAAGAAAGACGATTACCTTGTAAAAGGCGATTGCAAGGTTGACATACAGACGATTAAGGACTTGGATGGACTGGGCAAGACTAGAATTACATCTGCAAACTACAATACTTTTGGCAGCAATCCACATATTAAGGTGGTGGGAGTGTAATGGCAAAAGGAAAGAAAAAATTCCAGATCGAGACACCGAGAGGCAAGATATCAACTTACACGATTTCCAAGGGAAATTTGAAAGGCAGGACAATAGCGAGACTCGACTGGAATCCGGGATTTAAACCAAACATGGAATCTGGCTTTGCAAACGCTCAGGAATTTGTCGATTCCGAGTGCATCAGACGGATGAATCCGGAAACTCCAAGACGTACAGGTGTGCTTGTTAAGTCAGCAACTCTCGGAACTGTGATTGGAAGCGGAGAGATCAATCAGATTGCACCTTACGCACGTAGGCAATATTATGAGCACAAGGAAAAATCACGATGGTTTGAGCGAATGAAGAATCGCCACAAGGATTCCATTTTGAAAGGAGCGGCGAAGTATGTCAAATCTCATTGACAGCGTAAGATCGTATATCCTCACATGCCCTTTTTTAAGTGATGGGCGTGTAAATGTGGACTATATCGGAACGGATATGGGGTATTCTGTTGACCCTCTCCCTTGTGACCCGATCATACAGAGATACACGGACGGTGGGGCAAAGAAGCAGTTCCAATTCGCCTTTACAAGCCAAGAGGAATATGATCAAGATGCAAGAATTAACATTGAAAATAGCGGATTCTTCCAAAGCTTTGAGGAGTGGTTGGAGCAACAGAGTTTTAATAATAACCTGCCGGAGCTTGGAGAAAAGAAGAGTCCGATATCAATTGAAACTTTGAACAGCGGTTACTTGTACGATATGAACGGCGAAAACGCAAAGTATCGTATCGAGTGCCGCTTGATTTATTCACAGGAGGTATAAGCATGGCAGTAACAGCACCAAAATTAGTAGGCAGACACCTGCGAGTAGCGTTTTTAAACACGGATACAACAGGCAGTTCGCCAAAATTTGAAAGAATGACCAATTTTACCAGTATGACAAACGGAAAAAATCCAAAAGAGTACTCACGCCAGTATGTGGATGAAAGCACCGAGAGATCAGATGTAGTTGGATATGCTCCGGCCACAGAATACTCATTTGACCTGTATACAGGCAATCCAGTACATGAGCGCATTGCGGCAATCCATGACGGAGAGAAAGTGGCAGATGATGCTCATGTGGAAGTTGTCACAGTGGATTTTTATAAGAAAAATACGAAAGGCGATAAGTGTTTTGCCACAAAGCGAACTTATGCAGTTATCCCGGATTCAGACGGAGATGGTACAGATGCATTAGTGTACAGCGGATCGCTAAAAGCTGTATCCGATGTTGAAGAAGGATATGTTACAGAAACTGATATTACATCTAAAACAGTTACTTACACCAAGGGAGACTATGCGGCGCTGGAGTAGCTACCGCCAAATTAAGGCGGTCAAAAAACACAAGAAAGAATAGGAGAGTGAGCCAATGAGCCAGTGGAAATTTAACAATTTTGAAACGGAAATTGATTTTACGGACGCAGATTTTATGGAGAAATTCGAGGGTTGCTACGAAAAAATGGTTGAGGAATCCGAAAAAGTACCGAAAGTTGGAAAAGTATCCGAGATCACGAGAGCACAATGTAAGGTTTTTGATGATTTTTATGATCGATTACTCGGAAACGGAACGAGTGGGAAAATGTTTCTCGGCAAGAACAGCATGGACATGAGAGTTAAAGCAGCCAATTCTTTGTTTGATTTCCGGAACAGCGAGCAGTCCAGATATAACAGCATGGTTAACAAGTATGCACCAAACAGGAAGGCAAGGAGAGGGGCGAAGAAGAACTGATGAACCTCTTCTATGAAGCCTTCCCGACGTCGGTAATGGTAAGCGGAAGGCTTGTAAGAATCAGAACCGATTTTCGGGACTATATTTCTCTTTTGGATATGTTAAAAGATAAAGATATCAAGTCCGTGGATAAGCTGTTGATTTTGAGTGAGTATTTTCTCGACGATGTCGAAATATCGCAGCCTGCAATTGACGCATTATGCGACTTTATGAGTGCTGATTTTTCAGACGGAGAAGCCAGTCAAACCGGAACAGTGAGGCAGAAGAATCTTTTTTCCTTTTCCATCGATTATCCCTATATATTATCAGCATTTTTGCGCGACTACGGGATCGACTTAATCGATATAAAATATATGCACTGGTGGAAATTCCGGATGCTTTTCGACGGGTTATCAGAGGAAAATGAAATAAAAAAAAGAATCATGTATAGAGGAATTAATCTAAGCGAAATAAGGGACCCGGAAGAGCGGAAACGAATTCGAAAAATACAGAAAGTTATTGAATTAAAGCAGGAAGAATTGACCGATTATGACATCGGCGATGCTTTTGTGTAGGTGTTAAACATGAAAAAAGAGCCAATTTTAGTCCGGGAATGGATTAGATGCCCTGCTTGTGGTTGCAAACTTGCTATTGCAGATAATACAGCTCGAAGCCATGGTATCTACGTCAAGTGTCGGACTTGCAAAAAAGAAATAGAAATTAAAAAATAAAGCACTTAATTGAGCCTATGAGCCTGTGCTATCCATAAAGGAGGGATAGTATGGGCTATGATGGCTCATTGAAATTTGATACAGAAATAAATGAATCCGGCTTTAATTCCGGAGTTTCTAAACTTGGGGGAATAGCCAAGAAAGGCGCAGGCGTTGCGGTTGCTGCAGTTGGGGCTGTTACAGCTGCGCTCGGCGCTGGCGTTGTTGCAGGTGTTGAATACAACGCATCTATAGAGTCATATCAGACATCGTTCGAGGTAATGACTGGTTCCGCAGAAAAGGCAGCGGAAGTAATTGACAGATTAAAAAAAGTCGGAGCATCAACACCGTTTGAACTTCCGGATTTAGCAGATACCACGCAATTACTGATGAATTACGGTTTCAGCGCAGATGAAGCTATGGATAAGATGATGATGCTTGGCGACATCTCGCAAGGATCTGCGGAGAAAATGTCTAGAATTGCCACCGCTTATGGACAGATGTCCTCGGCTGGCAAGGTCTCCCTAGAAGATGTGAAGCAGATGATTGAAGCAGGGTTTAACCCACTGCAGGAGATTTCTGAAAGCACAGGGGAGTCAATGTCATCCTTGTACGACAGAATCAGCAAGGGAACAATCTCTGTAGATGAAATTACAGCGTCTATGCAGAGAGCGACATCTGAGGGAGGCAAGTATTTCCAGAGCATGGAAAAACAGAGTCAGACATTTAGCGGGCTTATCTCGACCCTGAAAGACAATGCACAGCAGTTGTTAGGCGAGGTTGTGAAACCAATATCTGACGGACTTACAGAATCATTATTACCTGCAGCAATCAGCGCAATTGAACAGCTTACGAAGGGATTCGAAGAAAACGGAGTTTCCGGTATGATACAGGCTGCTGGAAATATCGTAAGCGGTTTATTTACTGGCATAACGGAAAACGCCCCGTCTCTTATCTCAACTGGCTTTGAGCTTTTAAACCAATTTTTACTCGGTATTGCGACCGGAATACCTACACTGCGTATTAAAGGATTTGAATTTATAACTCAAATCGCACTTGGAATTTTAGAAAATCTTCCGCAGCTAATTACGCAGGGAGCAATGGTGATCACGAATTTTGTAAGCGGTCTCTTGTCATCACTCCCAACAGTATTACAATCTGGGGCAGATATGATACTGAACCTTCTTCATGGTCTAGTTCAAAATGCACCACAGATCATTACGCAGGCAGGAGTGATGATTGTTGATTTTTTGTCAGCCATAGCAGAAAGGCTACCAGATATTCTACAAAAAGGTATAGAGATTATCGGACAATTGCTTGCCGGAATCATAGAAGAAGTGCCTAGGCTTTTAGCATCTATTCCTGGCATAATCGCGGACATAGGAAGCGCTTTTTTAGATAAAGACTGGGGCGAAATCGGTTTGAATATCATAAGGGGCATAGCGACTGGTGTTAAAAATGCAGCTGGAGAATTAGTGGATGCTGCTGTTAATGCAGCGGAAAACGCTTTAAACTGGGTAAAGGATAAACTTGGGATTCATTCCCCATCCCGTGTATTTAGGGATCAAGTTGGAAAAAACATGGCTCTTGGTATTGGTATTGGGTTTGAGGATAACATTCCGTACAAGGACATGGAAAAACAGGCGAGTAAGATGGTATCGCGTATACAAGGAACAGCTCTCGGGATCACATCATCCGCTAGTTCAACAGCGAGTGGATATGTGGCTTCAAAATCCGCAATCAGAACGACAGACACCAGCGATCTGATTTATGCGGTAGAACGTCTATCTAGACTTGCAAACAGACCAGTCGAGATCGTTAATAAGATTGACTCTGCAGAAACATCCAGAGTGCTTGCTACGCCAATGCAGAGCCGAATGAAAAAGAATCAAGAATTCAGAAAAATGTTAGGAGGAGATAGAGTTTGAGTCTGTCTGTAAAATTCAATGACCAAGAGCTCGGAAAGTACTTGAATGTACTCTCCGGGTTTTCGCTATTTAGTGGCGTTAATAGAGAAAATGAGTTGACGGAAGGGGCGAAATCCGTAAAGGGAGACGATTTTTCGTTCGCAACATATAAGCGCAGATATATAGAAATGCCATTCGAAATAAAGGGCAATATACTCGAAAGCTGCGATGAGATTCAGAAAATCTTAAATGTGGAAAGCCCTAAGAAGCTTGTGTTTGGAAATTGCCCAGACAGATATTTCAACGCCATACCAGATGGAGATTTAGACATAAAGCAAGTCTCGATGTTTGGCAAGGGTACAATTACATGGATGATTCCTGATGGAATCGCGCATTCAGCAATTCAAAGGCCTTTTCAAGCATCTCTAAGCCCCGAAGAAGTAATGGAAATGACAATTTCTAACGGCGGAACAGAATCTGTTCCAGTAGATTATGAGATTACGCACAACCACGAAAATGGGTTCATCGGTATTATATCTGAGTATGGGGTGATTCAGCTTGGACACGTCAACGAGATGGATATGGAAGAAAAGGAAAAGTCGGAATACCTCCTTAATTATCGGCAGGCATCCCAGTATGATGCGATGCGCAGCGGATCAGGAATATTTTTTGATCCAAGCTATGGAAAATCAGGTACGTTTGGGACATATAACTATGATAATAAGACTTGGGTAAGCCTGGCAAGTGCTGGTGTAGGTTCTGGCTGGCATGGAGCAGCAAGAACAATCGATTTACCACCAGATCAAACAGGAATTTCCGGTTCTGCCAACTTCGCCATGCAAGGAAAAGTGTGGTTTCGCCCAACAGCGACAAACCAGTGCGGGATTATAGAGTATTGCATTGCAGACAAGAACGGAAGGCATCTTGCATCTGCAAGGATAGCAAAATGGAACCCTGTCACGGATACAGCGCTTCTGATATTGTGTGTCAACGGTAAGGAAGTGCAGCGGATAGAGTTTAACAGCGCACTGTCAGAGCTATTCGTTCATAATCGAGGGGATTTTTACATTTCCAAATCTGGCAGAAAAATCACCTTCTGCTTTGGAGGACTGTACAGTTTTAATATTGCGGATATTGAGAAAATGGAAGCTAAGACTGTATCGGTATTTATCGGACAGCGGGATAATTATCCGATTATTCCGAAAATGTATCTGAATTACCTTGTGTTCCGGAAAGATAAAGTAAAAACGTGGCATGACGTTCCGAATAGATACCCCGCTGGTAGCACCGTCATAATCGATGGGAAAAGTCGGAAGATATATGTGGATGGTGTGCATAGAGCAGCGGATGAAGTGCTCGGAAGCAAGTATTTTAATGTTCCACCAGGAGAAACGAAAATACAGTTCTACTACTCTGATTTTTGCACTCCGCCGCCAACAATCACAGCAAAAATACAGGAGGCATATTTATAATGGAAAATATTAGAATTGCGGTTTTAAGCGCAAATGATGAACTGCACACATTTATGGACAATGAGGCTCCTGAGGCATTGCATTACTACGAGGACGAGTTGCATGAATATCTGCAAGGAACCGCCAATACATATACATTTGCAGTAGATGCAAAGCATCCAGATTCACAGTATATCGAAGTCGGAAACAAAGTGGCGTTTGTATATAAAGGCAGATCATACTATCTTAATATCGTAAGCACCGAGCAAACAGAGTGGATGATTACAGCAACAGCATGGTCATTATCGTTTGAACTTATCAGCGAGGATGTCGGTGCCTATAAGTCTCCGAACGCAATGAGTTTCGCAGAGTACCTCACTACATTTGATGCGGAGAGAACGCTAAAGCTAGGGCTTAATGAGGTGTCGGATAAGCGTATCTCAAATGAGTGGACAGGCACAACATCCGTACTGAAGAGATTGTTCTCCTTGGCAAATGTATTTTCCGCAGAAATTGAATTTGAGACAGTCTTGAATGATGACTATTCGCTTAAAGAGATTATCTTGAACGTATATAGAGAACACTCCGATACGAATAACGGTGTAGGAGAATACAGAGATGATATTACCTTGAGATATGGAAAAGGAATCACCGGAATCCGAAAAACAACAGACGCGGAGAAGTTATATACCTGCATTCAGCCAACCGGAAAAGATGGTTTGACTATTAGCGGATTGCAGAAAAAAGAGTATGACGAAAATGGAAATATTGAGTTTTTCACGGAGGGAGCTTTTATCCGAGCACCGCAGGCAAGGGATCGTTTTCCATCCAACCTCGTAAATAAATCAGATGCTTATATCTTGATGCGGAAAGAGTATGACACCAGCAACAAAGAGAAACTCTACAGTATGGCGCTATCCGATCTCAAAATCGCATCTGTGCCAGTGATTACTTATGAGGTGGACGGATACTTTGACACCAATATCGGAGATACAGTAAGGGTAGAAGATCAAGAGTGGACACCGATTCTTTATTTGCAAGCAAGAGTGTCAGAACAAGTACGGAGTTTTACAGATCCATCCCGGAATAAGACGATATTTTCTAATTTTAAAGAGCTTCAATCGCAGGTGGATGTTTCTCTGCTTGATAAGATGAATGCGCTCATACAAGAAAACAAGGTGTATAACTGCATTATTTTAAGCGATAACGGAATTGTCTTTAAGAATGGAAAAGGAACAACTACACTTACTGCATCAGTTACGGCTGCAGGCGCTGATTTGACAGATAAATTCGCAATCATTTGGAAAAAAGATGGCGGTGAAATAGCGCGAGAGAAGAGCATCGTTGTATCCGCTGCGGACGTTGCAGGGAAAGCGGTTTATCGCTTTGAAGCAATGGAAGGCGAAAAACTGAGAGGCTCTTACGAAGTCACTGTAAGTAATGTTGATGACGGAGAACCAGGAAGCCCCGGAAAATCTTATTATACATGGATTAAGTTTGCGGATGACGGACTGGGGAATGGCATGTCTGATTATCCGGACGGCAAGCAATATATGGGAATTGCTTACAATAAGGGAACCCTAGAGGAATCCAATAATGCGAGAGATTACCAGTGGGCGAGAATCACTGGGGAGGGAATACCGGGACCACCTGGAGACAATGGCGTTACCTATTATACATGGGTGAGATACGCAGATGATTTATATGGAAATGGGATGTCTGATAGTCCGAATGGGAAATATTACATCGGATTAGCTTTTAACAAAGAATCGCCAATAGAGAGCAGTGATCCGCGAGAATACCAGTGGTCTAAATACAGAGGAGATGATGGTACACCGGGGATTAACGGAGAAGACGGAAAGACAACATACTTCCATGTAAAATATAGTTCGGTTCCAAATCCTACATCATCATGGGAAATGACTGAAACTCCAAGCAAATATATCGGGACTTACGTGGACTTTTTAATACAGGATAGTACCAACCCAAGAGATTATGCATGGACGCAATTTCAGGGAGATCCGGGGCAGAATGGAATACCTGGAACCAACGGACAGGATGGCAGAACGTCTTACTTGCATATTGCTTATGCAAATAGTGCAGATGGGAATACAGACTTCTCAACCACTGTAAGCGTTGGCAAGACTTATATGGGACAGTACGTGGATTACGAGGAAAGAGATAGCGAGAACCCATATATGTATAAGTGGTCCAAGATAAAAGGAGAGGACGGTACAGACGGACAAGATGGTGTAGGCATTAGCCGAATCACGAAATATTACCTTGCATCCGAAAGAAGCACTGGAATCACAGTAAATACTTACGGATGGTCAACTTCTATGCAGGAGATGACTCCAGAAAGAAAATATCTGTGGAGTTACGACAATATCGCTTATACAAACAGCACATCTGTAGATACGACTCCGATTATTATCGGTGTGCGTGGTGAGAGTGGAGAGAACGGCATTGTTGTATCCAAAACTCCTCCAGACAATCCACAAGTAGGACAGCTATGGCAGACAGAATCCGGGCAACCGATTATGCGGTGGGATGGCGCGAGATGGGTGTTGCATTATATATCCGTAGAAAATCTCGATGTAAAGAAGTTATCTGCAATCACATCGGATTTAGGAACTGTGAATGCAGGAGAAATAAATGGTGTAACAATAAAAGGAACTCGGATCACCGGCAGTTCCCTTATCGAATTACAGAATAAGACAAAAGACGGCGGGCTAATGTGGGTGAAAGGCAATTCAGAGGGGCTAGAGGTTATCAAGTTTAGTCCGACTGGAACCAGAGTGGCCGGAGTTCGAATCACGGAGGAAGATATTTTTGTAGACGGCGCGACAAGAAGTTTTAAGGAATTAAACAGTGACATGAACAAGACACTTCAAGAGTCGAAACTCCTTGTTAGCGGAAAAACATTAGCTCAAGGCGGAAGCTTTGTGGCATCTGGTGTAAGAGGATTGTTGTTGCTTGAAGTAGCAAATAGCAGTGCAAGAAGCAGAAAGATGGAAGTTTTTATCAAGGGTGTAAACGCAGAGCGAAACATACATATCAGCTACGCAGATGGAACATCTTTAAACATTACGATTGCAGTTACATGGAGCGGAAGTAATGCAACGATTAAATGTACTCGATTCTGGGCAGAAGGGCAGTGGAGTGGTGGAACAAGCCAGATTTATTATGCTTATACAATTTAGGAGGGCGGAATATGGAAATTAGAGCAAGACCGTAATGGTCTTATTTTTGTTGCATAAAATAAAGAAAGGATTAGAAAGAGAGTGGAATTTATACAGCAAATTTTGAGTATCTGTGGCGCCATCAGCATTGTAGGTGGAGCTGGAGCTATAATTGCAAAAGTAGTCCGACCGGCATTTAAGATATCCAAAAGAGTGGAGCAACTGGAAGCTTATAACGAAAAAGATTATAAGCGACTGCAGGTGTTGGAGGGAATGCAAAAAGCGCAGACCAAGTGTTTGGCAGCGATGCTCAATCATCAGATCACTGGAAACGGAATTGAAAGAATGAAAGAAATCAGAGATGAACTTATGGAAAGTATCATCGAGAAATAAAAGGAGGATGAGCATGGATCAGATTATGAATTATGTTAAACCAGAGTTGATTGTAGTAGCAGTAGTGCTGTATTTTTGCGGTATGGGATTAAAGCAGTCTCAGGCAGTGAAAGATAAGTACATTCCGGCGATTTTAGGGGCAGGAGGAATCTTCCTGGCAACAATATATGTGATTGCTACTTGTCCGCTAGGAACAATGCAAGAGATTGCGATGGCAGTGTTCACAGCAATCGTGCAAGGTATTTTGGTAGCAGGGTTAAGCACATATATTAATCAGACAATTAAACAGCTTGGAAAAAATGAATAAAATAGTAAAAAGTAAAGGGAGTCTTCGGACTCTCTTTTATTGTATTTGAAAGTAGGAAAGGAGTTTAAGTATGGCACATTTATTTATTATTGCAGGGCATGGAGCAGGAGATCCGGGAGCATGCGCAAATGGATTTTCGGAGGCAGAGAGAGTAAGAGCATTAGCAACGAGAATTAAAGCACTCGGCGGAGATCAGGTTGCTCTTGGGGACTTTAACAGAGATTATTACGCAGACAACGGCATCAGCAGCCTTGACATCCCAATTGACTGGCAAATCACAGAGTTACACATGGACAGTGCAGCGGAAGAAGCCAAAGGCGGTCATGTCATTATTAAGGCAGGATTTAATCCGGATCAGTACGACAATGCCCTTGCAAGTTTTATCGGCGGCATTTTACCTGGGCGATCTAATTTAATCGTTGGTAGGGATGATCTCGCCAATCCAAACAGAGCAGCGGCAAGAGGATACAGTTATCGCCTCGTAGAGGTTGGTTTTATCACAAATGCGGGAGATCTTACCATTTTTAATAATCAGATGGATGATATTGCGCGAGGAATCTTAGCGGCATTTGAAATTAAAACAGATAAGCCAGTAGAAAAGCCAGATAAAGTAAATGCATCTCTACAAGCAAATAACGGCGCAGATTGTACAAGATTGTCTATCAAAGCTGTTAAAGATGGTATCTGTAAGGTCATTGATAAAGAGCACGGCTTTATGCTTACGACGGCAGCTGGACAAGCTAATGCAAATGTAGATTTTCGGGAATTTGACTGCGGAGATTACCAGTTATGGAAATTGGTTAAGAAGCGGTACAAAAACGCAGATTACACAATGCTAGAGAGTGTTGCGGCTCCGGGGCTGTATTTATCTGCGGAAAATAACGGCAGTGGAGGAAAGAATAATTTGAAATTGTACACTGATCTGCACAACATGAAACAGAAATTCTATATCCGGGAAGAAACGGATGGAAGTTCGCTGATTATCCACAGTTTTAGTGGGAAGTGTGTTGCAGCTAAATAGCGGATTAGCTTATTGCTAAGATTGCGCAAGATAAATTGGACAGACGCATTTACATATTAGCAAATATATGCTATGGTAAAGGTGTCCAATACAGATGATGCTCTGTATTGTGGAAACTGAGCAAATCACAGTTTCGCGGATTGAAATATTAGCAGTAGCTTTAATTGCTACTAGATAAGGATAAGGATAAGCTTAATGCTTATCCTTTTATCTTGTATTTTTCCCTGCACTATAACAATCATAAAAGCTATCTACGAGATTTGCAAGTTCATCCGGTGTCAACTTATCAAACAAAGATTCCGGGATCCATTTGTAATTTTCGTAAAAGGTGTTTT
>SKET01000391.1_pt1 | contig 38601 bp, 49 predicted proteins | sample 4841461 | NCBI WGS metagenome assembly SKET01 (sample SAMN11008802, study PRJNA524170) | human gut metagenome | biome: Human fecal sample; material: Feces; isolation source: fecal sample from pouch patient p5 | host: Homo sapiens | place: Israel: Tel-Aviv | collected 2014-02-13
TGTGTTTCACACCTAAAAAATCTGTAATAACGTGGATTTAATTACTTCATCTGGCAATTTAATATATTTAAAAAAACTAGCATAAACGATAGCAAACAAGGGTGTATATATCTTTGCACTTTCCCCCCATTCAACTGTACCAGAATGTGTCTTATTATTACGCAATTTTTCAAAAGATGCTATACTATTCTCATTTACTGAAGGTAACGAGTATTTTGACACAATTTCATTCGTACATTTTCGGACAAGTTCTCAAAAGTTCTCAAATGCCGGTAAAGCCCTATTTTATGGGCGTTCCCGGCTCTTTTCATATCAGGCATAGTTCTCGAATCTTCTCGCATCTTGGCGTTTCTTGATACCCGGCAGTAGTAAAACGAGTAGTAAAACGCAAATTGCTACGCTGCAAGCCTCTGCATCTCCTCCGCAGCGGATTCTCCGTCCATGTGGGAGTAGTAACCGAGCGTCATCTTTATGTCCTTGTGTCCCATGATGTATTGGAGTGCTTTGGGGTTCATTCCCTTTTTCGCCATGTCCGTGCAGAACGTGTGGCGCAGGCTATGCGGTGTCAAGTCGCTTGGCAGAGCGATGATTCCGCCCTTCTTCCCATACTTGGCTCTGATTCCCCTGAACACGCGGTCATAGTCCGCACCCGTCCTCGGCAGCCCGTTTCTGTTAAGGAATATGAAACTGCTAAGTCCATCGACTCTCAAGGGCTTTGCTTTCGGCCTTGATTCCATGACGGCCAGAAGGGCATCTCTCACGCTGTCGGTCATGTAGATGACACGCTTGCCGCTCTCGGTCTTCGGCTGCTCTACTGCATATCCCCCGCCCTTCGCCCTGACGAGCTGATGGTCTACGCTTATCAAGCGTCTCTCGAAGTCGATGTCGAACTCGGTCAACCCGCACATCTCCGAGATGCGCAACCCTGTTTCAAGCAGGATGACCACCTCGTTGACATACTTGCTATACACGACATCCGTCTTCATGAAATCGAGGAGCGCCGCCTTCTGCTCGCGATTCAGCACCTCTCTCGGTGCCTTGTCATTCTTTATGACCGAGCTGAGTTTGAAGTCGAAGGGATTCTTGCGTATGCAGTCGTCAGCTATCGCCAAATAAAAAGCCGCTTTCAACGAGCGCTTGTGATTGCTGATGGTCGAGAAGGCGAATCCTTTCGCCTTCATGCGCTGAATCCATTCCTTCGCATCGGATGGCTTCACATTCCCTATCTGACATGAACCTATCTTGTCCTCGGATAGGATGCGCATGAGCTGACCGCGTGCCTTTACGGTGCCTTCACGCACGTCCTGACGGCAACGGGTGAACTTGGCATAAAGCTGGGATACGGTCATCTTCTTGCCGATATGGTCTATGCCGTCCTCAATGTCGCGCATTATCTCGCGCTCCTTCTCGCGAAGGGGCTTGCACGGCCTCTTTCCTTTCGGCAGCCTATCGGTCTCGACCAATCGCCATGAGTAGGCGAACTTCGGCTTTCCATTCACGACATATTTGAAGACGTAGAGACCGTTTCCACGCTGGCTCTCGCCTGTGTTCAGGATTCTGTTTTTAGTATCTCTTCTTTTTTCTGATTTCTTGTCTGACATCCATAGTGCTCCTTCCCAATGAAAAGAGCCTTGGATATGCTACTTCTATTATAGCATATCCAAGGCTCGTTTTCATCTCTAAATCACGTCGGTAGCATCAATCATCCGCTCGAATACCTTTCGTTTCACCTGCACACGGTTGCCGTTCATGACGACCCATTCCGGTGTGGGTTTCTCTTCGGCGAGCCGCCGCAGCTTGCCCTCGCCTATGCGGAAATATCGCGCTGCCTCCTCGATGGTCAACGTGTACTTCTCCCATATCGGGATGTCCTTGCCGCCCATGCAACCACCTCCGATGTCACATCTTGAACCGAAGCATGGCTACGAGCAGTTTTCCTTGGAGCTGCGTCTTCCATGTGGTGTCAACGCCGTAATCGACATGCCCCATCTCATCGAGGTAGGCGTGCGTGCATAGCCGGTTGATGTATCCGTCGAAATAGTCCAAGACCTCTTGCATGGCTATCGGGTCTCCCGATACCGCGCAGGCCATGACCTCATAGCTCATCTCTGTCACGGCAGCACACCCCCTCTTCTTCCAGATACTTTCTGAGCATGTCCAATGCCCTCGTGCGCTTGAGCTGAACCGTCGAGCGCGGGCATCCGAGTTCGGCAGCGATTCTTTTGTCTGTCCACTCCGCGAAGTAATAGAGCAGGATAATGGCCTGCTCGGTCTCTGGCAGGCTGCTAATCGCTCCCCCGAGGCTGGCATCGAGCACTAAGACCTCGCTGTCCAAGACCTCGAAAAGCATCTCTTCCCTTATAACGCTGTACGGCGAGGTGAGGCGGTTTAGCTCCTCCTCCCTCATGTCGGAGAACAGCGTCTCCCTTTTCGCGTCGCGCATCTGCTTGCGCACGATGTCCGTCCGCGCATTGCGCAACGTCCTTCGGCAGAAGGCGCAGAACATGCGCACCATCTCTTTGTTTTTCTCTTCTGAAATCATCCATGATTCCTCCTTTCACAAGGAACACGTTACGCGCCTTGTAAATGCCAGAGGAACATGTGTGCATATGTACGGCACATCCGTCTTTGCCGAAAGCATCCAAATCGAGCCGTTCATTGGCAAAACGAACGATTTAATACGTGTCGAATATGCAAGGGCGGTGAAATGCTTCCGCGTCCATTTGCAGATATAATCCATGAATAGTAAACCGGGAAAGGTTTCCCGGCAAGTCAGCGAAGAGAAAGGAAGATTGCTATGGCGGTTGATTACGGGGACGACATTGGCGAGATGTTGGTTCGTGCAGTCGGACGTTCTGCGGGACGAGCTTTATCACGTCATGCCGAGCAGTATTTTGAAGATGCCATCAAAGATTTCTATAAGTCAAAGTTCGAGAAGGAGGGGTTGACCCCGGAAAACGCAGATGCCAAGGCAGAAGACATGGCATCTCACGAGCAAGTATACGCGATGCGGAGTCCTGCCAGATAGATGAGTTCTTGGATGAGGACGATGACGGCTCGGATGACTCGCCCTCGGATTTCGAGGATGGCGATGACGACAGCTCCTCCGGTTTCGATTTCAGTTAAACGCTAAGTAAGCAGAAAGGAGTCTTTTATGGAACGTATCTTCGGCAAGATAAAGCGCCTGACGCGCAAGCTCGACGGCAAGTGCATCACCGCTAAGTTCATGTCAGCGGTGCTCATCGCGAGCACCGTCTTGAACGCGGCTGTCCCGGCCATGGCCTATGCCGCCGAACCGGAGCTTGCGACGGTCTCCCTTGCGGAAACGGAGCACGGCAAGCTCTCCTTCGATGATGGCGACGATATGTCGATGGCGGTCGAGGTCGGCACCGATGTCACCGTGAAAGTCACCCCGGATGAGGGGTACTTCGCTGACAGCCTCACCGTGTTCACTGGCGACGAGGATGGTGTCGCCGTCGATGTCAAGGACGGCGAGGCAACCTTCACCGTGGAGGGTGACACCATCGTGACCTCCACCTTCTATCAGAACGGCACGGTCGGCTCCGCCGCACTCAAGCCGGTGGATGTCGATGAGGGCAAGTCCGTCGCCAGCGTCGAGGACTATGTTCGCGACCACGCAGACCCGCAGTATGTGGGAAAGGGCGACGACCTCACCCGAGCAGATGTCCTCACCGTCACCACGACCGTCGTGGACGGTAACGTGCTGCCCGACGGCACGCTCGATGCGCTCTGGGCTGACAACGATGGCGACGGTATGTCCGACAACTGGTCGGCCATGCTCTCGCAGGCCGTCTCCCACGCCGTCCTCTTCGAGGTTGACCCCGATTCCGACTACTATGTCGGTTGGGCTGGTGCAGACATCTCCGGTGCCAAGCTCACCGATTGGGGTGCGTCCGGCAACAATGCCGATGCGCGGATGCGCGACGGCTTCATCATGGACGATGCGACCGGTCTGGTCTATGTCCCCAAGTCCTACACGGAGCTGAATGACGAGGGCAAGCCCATGGTGGCCTCTTCCCGTATCCAGCTCGTCTACACCACGTCCGACCCTGCCGCCGAGGCCACCTTCGACTTCAACAGCACGGCCACCGACGTTCGCGGAGACGTGGCATCCAAGGGCAAGACCTCCGTTCCCGTCACCGCAGCCACCACCAAGGTGACCCTTGCGACGGACGATGAGGCGCTTGACTCCGTGTCCGGTCGCACCATCGACAGCGTTACGGTCAACGGCATCGAGTACACCCCTGACATGGGCATGTGGGAGTACGATGCGGAGACCGGCAGCCTTGAGTTCGCGATGGCTCCTGCGGGCATCCATGCCATGAGCGTCAAGATGTCCAACAACTTCGGAAAGGATGTCGCCAACTTCTTCGCCCTGCCCGCTCCCCGCATGTCGGTGAATACTATCGGTACGTGGGAGTTCAAGACCGCCCCGACCGTCGGCCAGACCTTCCGCACGCAGGGCAAGAACCAGTACACCTCCAATTACTCCGGTCGTGTCCTTCCCGCCGTGGAGAACCCGAGTGGCGGAAACTTTGAGAACAAGACCATCAATCAGGCGATGGGCTGGCAGCCCGTTGACCTGTCCAAGCTCCAAGCCGGTCGCTACTCCATCGAGCGCACCGCCGACATCTGGGTGCAGGACACCGGTACGGTGAAAATCCCCACCGAAGCCCGACTCGCCCTCACCTGCGGCCATGTCGGAGTTGATAACAACTTCAACTCCAATCCGGGGTACAACGAGCCTGCCGCAACGGAGGACACGCTAGGCCAGCATATCCGCATCTTCTCCGTATCTGGCGGAGAGGCCATCATCGGCGTTACCGTCCCGACCTCCCACACGCAGGCCGGTGCCGGTTTCTTCAAAATCAACTGGCGCGTCATCGCCGGTAAGCTGAACCTGCATAAGTCCAGCGCCAATCCCTCCATCACGGACGGCAATGACTGCTACTCCCTTGAGGGTGCGGAGTTCACCGTCTACAACGCCGCCAATCAGTCCATGGGCGTGCTGCGCACGAACGCCAACGGCGACACCAACACCCTTGAGCTTCCCGAAGGCACCTACACGGTGCGCGAGACCAAGGCTCCCGCTGGCTACCTCCCTGCTGCCGACCAGACGGTGACGGTGCGTGGCGGACAAACCACTACGGCACAAGTCTCAGATGAACCTGCTTATGACCCTGTAACAATGATTGTTGGTAAGTTCGATGGCGATAAAGAGTACACCGCCAATAACCTGCCGCAGGGTTCCGCTTCCCTTGAGGGTGCGGAGTTCACCGTTGAGTATTACGACACGGTGAGCTACGACAGTTATGATGCTCTCAAGCAGGCCAATGTGGAGCCGACACGTTCTTGGATACTTCGCACCGATAAAGATGGTTATGCAGACTTGTCAGCTCCTTATCTTGTCTCAGGTGATGACTTTTACCTTGACCACACAGGAACCCCTTCCTTACCGCGTGGTTCTGTTGCTGTCTACGAGTCCAAAGCACCCGAGGGCTATAAGCTGAATAAGGATGTGAGCTTCCAGAAGATTCAGGATAATCCGACTGTTGGTGTACCGACCTTTAATCTCCCTGAAATCCCCGAGTCCGTGATTCGCGGCGGCGTGTCCGTCCAGAAGCTCGACTCCGAGACCGGCAAGACCCCGCAGGGTGATGCTTCCCTTGAAGGCATCAGCTTCTCTATCATCAACGACAACGAGAACACCGTGAAGGTGGACGGCAAGACCTACGCCAAGGGCGAAACCGTCAAGGTCATTAAGACCAACGACAAGGGATTCGCCACCACCGGCGACGATACCCTGCCTTATGGCGACTACATCATCCGCGAGACCGCCACGAACGACAGCTACCTCAACACCTCCGATGAGATGCACGTCACCGTCTCCGAGGACGGCAAAATCTACGCCTTTAATGCGAAGGACGACATCGTGCACGACGGTGTGAAAATCACCAAGCATGACATCGAGAACGGCACCAGCACCCCCATCGGCGGAGCCAGCATCGACGGAACGCAGTTCGAGGTGAAGACGCTCAACGACCATTCCATCATCGCCGATGGAGTGACCTACACCAAGGGTCAGGTCGTCACGACCCTCACCATCAAGGACGGCGAGGCGAGCACCGCGAACGACCTTCTCCCGCACGGTCTCTATTCCATCCAAGAGGTCAAGTCCGGCGAAGGCTACCTTCTCACGGACGGCAAGGCGCATGAGTTCCGTATCGTGAAGAACGGGGAACTGGTGAACCCCATCAACGGTTCCTTCGAGAATCAGGTCATGCGCAGCGACCTTGAGTTCACCAAGAAAGGCGACGACGGTTCCGACCGCCTTGCGGGCATCGCCTTCAAAGTCACCTCCAAGACGACCGGCGAGAGCCATGTCGCCGTGACGGATGAGAACGGCTACTTCTCCTCCGCCTCTTCTTGGAACAAGCACACGCAGAACACCAACGGCAACGACTGGGCGCTGGATGCAGATGGTGTCATCGACAGCGACGAGCTGGATGCCACCGCAGGTATCTGGTTCGGAGGCACGGAGCCTGATGACTCCAAGGGTGCCCTGCCCTATGACACTTACAGCATCGAGGAGCTTCGCTGCACCGCCAACGAGGGATACCAGCTTGTTGAGACCACGGTCATCATCAGCCGCGACGGCAAGGTGTACGACTTCGGCACGCTGACCGATGTCAAGGCATCCATCACCACCAAGGCTTTCGACCCGCAGGACGGCGATTCGCTCGTTGGCATGGGCTATGTGCATATCGCCGACAAGGTGAACTACTCGAACCTCGTCCCCGGACGCGACTATAAGCTGGTGGCAGAGCTTCATGATGCCTCGACCGGCGACATCCTCACGGATGAGAATGGCGAGGACATCGTTACTGAGCAGACTTTCACCGCCAGCGAGCCGACGGGCTTCGAGTACGTCGATTTCCAGCTCTCCACCTATGACCTCGGCGGGAAGACCGTCACGGTCTATGAGAAGCTGTACGACGACAGCAACTCCCTCATCGCCGAGCACACGGACAAGGACGATGTGAACCAGCAGGTCTCCGTCGTCGTGCCTGAAATCGGAACTGTGGCCGTGGACGGCGCTGACGGTGACAAGAACGTCTCGACCGACGATGAGGCAACGGTCATCGACACCGTGGCCTACAAGAACCTCGTCCCCGGTAAGCAATACCTTGTCCTCGGCCAGCTCTTCGAGAAGAAGACCGGCGAGGACGGCGAGACCACCGGTGAGCCGCTTGAGGTGGACGGCAAGCCCGTCATCGGGTATGCCATCTTCACCCCCGAGTCCGCCAACGGAACGGTCGATGTGACCTTCACCTTCGACTCCCTCGCCCTCAAGGACGACACGCAGCTCGTCGTGTATGAAGCGCTCTTCGGATACGACAAGCCTATGAGCGCGGATGCCATCTCGAAGATGGTTCCATTCGATGAGGACGGCACGTCAAAGATAGTTGCAAAACCGGAATATCCCTTCCTCGCCGAGCATGCGGACATTAACGATTTGGGTCAGACCGTCACCATCCGCAACCCGCATATCACCACCACCGCGCTCGACGGCGTGGACATGAACAAGAACGTGGTGACCGATGATGAGTCCGTCATCATCGACACGGTTTCCTATGAAAACCTCGTCCCCGGCAAGGAATACACCTTGAAGGGTTCCGTTCAGGTCAAGAAGACCGACAAGGACGGCAAGGTCACTGCCGAGCCGCTTGAGGTGGACGGCAAACCTGTGAAGGCCGAGACCACCTTCACGCCCGAGAAGAGCGAGGGAACGGCCAACGTGACCTTCCAGTTCAGCTCCCGCGACCTCAAGCCCGGTACCGAGCTGGTCGTGTTCGAGTCCCTTGAGCGTGACGGTAACGTGCTCGTGACCCATGACAGCATCGAAGATGTGAACCAGACCGTCACCGTCATCGCCCCCTCCATCGCCACCACGGCACTCGATGGAACGGATGCGGACAAGAACGTCGTTACCGATGATGAGTCCGTCATCGTGGATACCGTCGAGTACAAGAACCTCGTCCCCGGCAAGGAGTACGTCGCCAAGGGTCAGCTCTATTTGAAGGACACCGGTGAGCCGCTTGAGGTGGATGGCAAGCCTGTGAAGGCCGAGACCACCTTCACGCCCGATAAGGCCGACGGTACAGTCGATGTGACCTTCACCTTCGACTCACGCACTATCGAGGACAAGACCGACCTCGTTGTGTTCGAGTCCCTTGAACGCTGCGGAAGCGAAATCGCCAGCCATAAGGACATCGAGGATGACAAGCAGACCGTCACCGTGACCCATCCTGAAATCGGTACCTCTGCCGTCGATGGCTCTGACGGCGACAGGAACGTCATCGTTGACGACACCACGGAAGTCATCGACACCGTGGAGTACACGGGTCTCATCCCCGGTAAGGAATACACCGTGAAGGGCACCCTCCATGTGAAGGTGACCGATGATGAGGGCAAGGTGACCGATGAGGTCTTGAAGGTGGACGGCAAGCCCGTTACCGCTGAGACCACCTTCACGCCCGAGAAGGCCGACGGCAAGGTCGATGTGACCTTCATCTTCGATTCCCGTACCATTCCCCATGACACGGAAATCGTCGCTTTCGAGTCCCTTGAGAGGAACGGCGTTGAAATCGCCGCCCATGCGGACATCGAGGACAAGTCCCAGACCGTGACTGCCAAGCATCCCTTCATCACCACCTCCGCTCTCGACGGCCACGACAGCGACAAGAACGTCGTGACCGATGCGGAGACCACCGTCATCGACACCGTGAAATACTCCGGCCTCATCCCCGGCAAGGAGTACACCATGAAGGGTTCCATGCAGGTCAAGAAGACCGACAAGGACGGCAAGGTTACTGCCGAGCCGCTTGATGTGGACGGCAAGCCCGTCACCGCTGAGACCACCTTCACGCCCGATACCGCTGACGGCAAGGTCGATGTGACCTTCACCTTCGATTCCAGTGCCGTCGAGGACAAGACCGACCTCGTGGTGTTCGAGTCCCTTGAGCGCGGCGGTGTATCCATCGCAGAGCACAAGGACATCGAGGACGAGAAGCAGACCACGACCACCCGCGTCACTGGCATCTCGACAACCGCTACCGACGAGCTTGACGGCGATAAGACCGTCATCGCCGATGCGGAGACTACCATCACCGATGATGTCGCCTACGAGAACGCCCTGACCGGCGTTGATTACACCATGGCAGGCATCCTCATGGATGCCGACACCGGCCTGCCCATCCTCACGGGAGACGGCAGCGAGAAGTACACCGAGAACGATGTCGCCAAGTTCATGCAGAAGCTCCTCGATGTGCTTGGCATCGCCAGCACCAACGAGGGCGGCAAGGACTATCTTGACGTTCCCGTTTCCCAGAATACGGCTGACGGGGTTACCAAATCCCAGAGCGTGCGCGTCCATGTTGACGGCACCTATGAGGTCGTGACTTCGGAGAACGGCATGGATGGGGACGGTCTCGGTTACGCGAACGTGGATACGTCCGGCAGCATCGGTTACGACAAGCTCACCGATGAGCAGAAGGCCGCCATCTCGAATGTCGCCGTCCTGCCCGAGGCTGGCATCATCCTCGACTACACGGGTGCCGACAACCTTCCCGCAGACATCGACACGGATGCGCTCGACCAGCTCATCGCCGACAACAGTGACCTCATCTCCCATCTGGTCTTCCAGAAGGAGGAGTTCACTCCCGACAAGTATGACGGCACCGTTCCGATGGACTTCCACTTCAACGCCAACGATGTCATCGACCGCCTCGGCGGCGAGACCAAGGACATCGTGGTGTTCGAGGTCATGTTCAAGAACGGTTCTGAGGGCGCTGCCCCCATCATCGTCGCTTCCGAGTGCGACCTTGACTGCGATGAGCAGACGGTGAACCTCATTCCTAGCGTCATCTCCACCACCGCCACGGACAAGTCCGACGGCGACCACACGCTCATGGCGGGAAAGGATGCGGTCATCACCGACCGCGTGGCATACGAGGGTCTGATTCCGGGCAAGGAATACACCCTCAAGGCGACGCTCATGGATAAGGAGACCGGCGAGATGCTGTCTATCAACGACCAGCATGTCACCGCTGAACTCAAGTTCACTCCGAACAGCCAAAGCGGTACCGTGGACATCGACCTCGGCAAGTTCGACGCATCTTCCCTCGATGGGCACGACCTCGTGGTGTTCGAGGAGCTGTATAAGCAGACCACCGACGGCGATGAGGCTACCGATGTTCTCGTTGCAGAGCACAAGGACATCGAGGACGAGTCCCAGACGGTCACCGTCACCACGACCCCTCCCGGCGGCTTCTTCGGTAAGACCGGCGGCAACGCCTACTTCGTCGTCCTCGCCATCGCGGCTCTCGTCGTGCTGGCCGGTGGATGCGCCTACTACGGCATTAAGAACCGCCGCGCTGCAAAGTCCGAGGACAGCGCGGACGGCAAGGAAACCGGGAACGGCGACGCATCGGATAAGCCCGAGGCATAAGCCATCCCTTCGTTAGGCGGGCGCTCCGACCATACTCATGGGGAGCGCCCGCTTCCTTCTCATCCCGGAAAGGGGGAACTACATGGATAAGGAAAAAGAGGGCACCGAGACAACGCAACCTGATGGCAAGAAGAAGTTCGCCCCCAAGCGGCGCGTCCTCGTCGTCCTCGCCATCGCGGTGCTCGCCTGCCTGACGGCAGGTGGCATCTATCTATACGGTGGTGGCGGCAATGCCCACACCACGGAACAGGGTGCGCAAACCGCTGCCACGCAGCAAAAGGAACCCATCGAGAAGACCGATGACAGTGAGAAGCCCTGCGAGCACGACTGGACGGTGACCTATAAGACCGTCCATCACGATGCAGTGACGCATACCGAGAACGTGGCACCTGTTTATGAGCAGAAGACCTCTTACCACACGGTCTGCAACGATTGCCAGCAAATCATCGACGGTATCGCCGACCAGCACATCAAGGACACCGGGCACTCCGGCTACTCCACCAACGTGCCGATTACCGGCGAGGTATTGGTGAGCGAGGGCTATTCGCACGAGGTCACCGACACACCGGCCTATGATGAGACCGTACCGGACGAGCTAGTCTGCACCATCTGCGGTGAGACCCGTCCCGCGACCGATACGGTCACGGTGGACTGACGATGGCTCGCGCGTCCAAGAAGGTGAAGTCCCGCATCGCCTTGACGGCGGCAGCCTTCTTTCTGATAGCTGCCGCCCTCCTTTGCGCCTACGTCTTCTACTGCATGCGTGCCGCGCAGACACCGCCATCGCCGGATGCCCCTGCGCAGGAGGAGTCGGCAACCGGTGATTCCGACGGCTTCCCGGAAGTCGATTGGGCATATTGGCAGGGCATCAACCCCGATGTCATCGGATGGCTCACCATCCCCGGCACCGATGTCAACACGCCCATCCTGCAAGCCCATCCCGATTCGCCGGATTACTACCTACACCATGATGTGTACGGGAACTACAACCCGGCAGGCGCGGTGTATCTCGATGCGGACTGCGAGGAGTTCGGCCTTTCCAGTCGCAACGCGGTCATCTTGGGGCATCACTTCATGGGCAATACGGCGGTAGCCCCCATGGGGAACATCGCGAGATACACAGATGAGGCGTTCGCACGGGAGCACTCCCGCATCCTCATCCAGACACCCAATGCGAAGATGGCGTATGAGGCGCGTTTCGCGCAAATCATCAACGGGCTTGAGCGGAACAAGCGTACCTCCTTCGAGGGTGAAGCCGATTTCCGCTCGTGGTACGACGAATCGCGCTCGTCAGCAGCCGTAGTTCTCGATGGCGACACGGAGCCGGAGCAGACGGTCTCCCTCGTGACGTGCTCCTACAACATCTGGGTGAACAACGAGCGCACGGTGCTCGTATCGAGTATGCAGGAGACAGCCGAAAAACAGGCTGAAAATCCGCAAATCCCATCAGAAGCCGCCTGAGCCATTTTACGGCGCGTTCCATCGCTCCCGGCATCGGCACTAACAGCCCTGTCTCAAAACCCCACAGAAGCGATTCTGTGGGGTCATTTTTTCTTCAGCAGACTGAAAATCCGCATGGGAGGCCAAATACCCCGCCTTGATATAATGTCTGCATGGAAAGATTGCAGAAAGGGCTGCCATGAAAGAGCAAAAGAAGCCGAAATCCATCGAAATCGTAGAGGAACAACGCGCCCGTGTGGTGAATAAAATCATCGAGGACATGGAGCGCAACGGGCTGCGCTGGATGGAACCCTACCTTCCCACCCTCAGCCCGCATAACCCCGTGTCCGGCACAGTGTATCAAGGCGGCAATCGCTTCCATCTCGGTTTCGCGGGATACATGCGCGGTTTCGAGGACAACCGATGGTGTACCTTCAATCAGATTCGCGACAGCGGATGGCACCTCAAGAAAGGCGCGAAGGCCGCGCTCATCGAGAAGTGGCGGGAGTTCTCCATCAAGGAGGAGAACAAGGAGACGGGCGAGGACGAGGTGAAAGGCCACTACCTCCGCTGCGTCGGTTACTGGAACGTCTTCAACGCCAAGGAGATTGAGGGAATCCCCGCACCATCTCTCCCCGAGCATCAGAGCGACGGCACGTCGGCCATCGCGAACGACCTCATCCTCTCCTCCCGCTGCCCGGTGAACGAGAGCTATGCCTATCGGGGCAGCGCAGCCTATGCGCCCCTTCGCGATGCAATCCTCATCGCCCCGCGTGATACCTTCCGCTCCGATGAATCCTTCACCCGCACCCTGCTGCATGAGATGACCCACTCAACCGGGCATCCTTCCGCCCTCAATCGCGGCTGCAACACCGATTTCGGCAGCCCGGAATACGCTCAGGAGGAGCTTGTGGCTGAACTCGGCAGCCTCTTCCTCTCCGCCGACCTCGGCATCCAAAGCGCGGACTTCGAGGGGGACTTCTATGAGAACCATGTCTCCTACCTGAAATCTTGGATGCACGCTCTGAAAGACGACCCGTCCTATCTCTTCAAGGCCGCTGCAAAGGCCGACAAGGCGGACAGCTTCATCATGGGGCGCTATCAGGATGTCTTGAAGAAGCACCGCGAACAGGAACGGGAACTCACTCCTGAAAAGGTATCGCTCAAGAGCGAGAGCAGGGCTATGAAAGAGGCATCGAAAGTCCATGTTGTTTTACCGATTCCGGCACCTGCAATCGCCGCTGGTGAGCGCTAGAAAACAGTTGAGAAAATAGGATAAATATAGTATAATAGTAAGATAGGAAGCAATTATACTATATGTAAAAAGGGGGCTTGAGAATGGACGAAAAACAGGCGGTTCCATGGAGCTTTACCATCGAGTTCGATGAGCAGAAAGCAGCACGGAACGGATACAGTATCGACTCTCTTTACGATTGCGTCGATAAAAATATAAGGCATCTCGGTATCGAGCGGTTGTCCCTTGGAACATGGCATGTAAAAAATCTCCGTGACAAGGTGACCGCCCAATGTGTTGCTCTATGCGGTCTTGCTCGCAAAACATGGGTTATGCAGAATATCAAGAGTTGGACTGTATATGAGAACGATGCGACAGATGGGCACGACTATCTCCAAGTAATACGCACCGTATCACCGGAGCTAATGTGCGGATAGGAATGAAGCATCATGGGAGAATCCCGCAAAGCGTTCCATTTCGACTTGGGCACTAAAGAGCTTATGGAACACTACCCGTCGGATAAGAAATTCGGATGGCGAAAGGCTTGGTCTGACATCCGCTCCTTCATGGAGCAGCACGGCTTCGAGCATAGCCAGTTCTCGGGTTATGAATCCATCGAGCCGATGGGTTACGATATGGCATATGCCATTATGAAGTCTCTTAATGAGACATACCCTTGGTTTTCAAAATGCGCTCATGCGGCTACTTATACTGACATCGGGGAGCGTTTCGACATCCTTACATTCCTCAACAGTGAAGTTAAAGATGAAGAACCTACCCCTGAACATGCTGTTCGTGTTAGCTCGGAACGCGACAATGCAACCCGTACATCGCAACAGCATGAGGACAACAATAAAATGATGCGTCAACCGCAAACAAAGGAAATCGAAAACCGGTAGTTCAAGAAAGCAAAGGAGGGAAGACGATGAGCCAGAATATGAGTGAGAAAGAGATGGATGAGAAGATTCGCTTGATGATGAGAAAAGATAAAGTCATTTGGTTCATCACCGGCCTATTCCTCCCTCTTATCGGAATATACATTACCGGTCTACGCATGCGGCTGATGAAAGCACCAAAACCCTTGCGCCAATTGTCGCGGCGATGGGCTGCTCGCGGCACTTTTGTCTTTTTGATTCTATGGATGCTTGTCCTAAAGCTATTTTTCTAATAGGCCATTACCACATTAAAGATATGTCAAAGCCTTGGCTATATAACCGGGGCTTTTTTGTATGCTCAAAATCGGCGCGGAGGCGTTGTCAATGGGGACGTGGAATACCGGAGCGATTGCGAGGATATGCCGCGAAAGCCCATTGACATAAGGCTCACGGGCTATCCTCTCTGACGGGAAAGGGGGATTCACCCACTTTTCCTGCCTTCCGGCGAGGATGGGTTCGGGCAAAGCCCGGATACGGGTCAAGGGACGAGTCCCTTGCGGGGTTCGGGGCGGCACCCCGAGTCAACTAATCCCAGACATGAAGAAGCCCTCGGTTATAATCCGGGGGCTTCTGTTGCCTAATACATTATTATTTTAGAGCGCGTTTTACTTCACAGCGCCGCACGTCGAGCACTTGTATCCGGTCGTGACGGTCTCGTCCCATGCCGCGCTGACAAGCACCTGCTCGTCCCATGCGTTCGAGACAATGCGCTGTTCTTCATGCCATGCGCCGCAGGCATAATTGCCGTTGAGCATAGCATCCTTTGCATGAGCCGATTCCTGCCCGGTAATATCGGCTCCACACCCATTGCAGATGTTGCGATATTCGACCACCGCGTCATGATGCACCGTCTTGTACTGGGCATCGTGGTGGACGGTCGTGGTCTGCGCCACCCAGTTGTGGGTGTGCTGGGGCTTGCTGCTTCCGCTGTTGCCGGAGCTGCCGGAACCTCCGTTGCCGCTAGAGCCGCCGCCCTGATTCTGACTGCCGCCCGAAGCGGCGGGGTTGCCGTCGGCGGGCTTGGTGGCTGCCTTGTCCCCAGTCGAGTCCTTACCGTCCTCCTCGGCCTTCTTGCTCTCCTCCTCGACTTTCTCCTCGTCGGCGTTCGGGTTGGCCTTGATGTTCTTCTTCACCAGCTCGATGACCGCGCTGCCCTTCTCGCCGGTAAGGGTCTCGTCCCCCTTCTTCGCCGCCTCGGCGACATCGCCCGCGATGCCGTTCAGGGTGTCGGTGGATGCCTTGTCGGCGGCGACGGGCTTGAACTCGAAGGGAAGCTCGGACTTGCCGCTCTCCTCGCCGTCAGCGTCCCCGGCCTTCACCTTGGATGCCTCCGGCACCTCGTAGGTGGAGCCGTCCTTGTTGACCGGCGCGATGAAGGACACCTCGTACTCGCCATCTGCGGGGACATCGAGGGCGGTCTGCTCGTTCGCATCGTAGGCATGGTAGTAGTCCACGCCCTCGGCCTCGTTCACGATATGCGCGATGACCGGTGAGGACTCGCCCTTCACCCAGCCGTCCGCCTTGACACCGACCTGCACGGCAAGGCTCTCCTGCTCGTCCTTCTGCGCGACGGCGGGCTTCGCGTCCGGCTCCGGCTGCTGGCTCACGGCGTAGGCGATACCCCCGCCCGCCAGCGCGAGAACCAGAAGCCCCCCGAGACCGGCCATGACGGCCTTCTTCTTGTCGAACTCATGGCCGAAGAGCTTCACCGTGCGCTTCTTCCCGCCGTCTCCATCGTTCCCGTCCGGGGTATCGGGCATCTGCTGCGTGCCCTGCTCCTCGGATTGCTCCTTCTCGAAATCCTTGTTCTCTTCCATGACTTTCCTTCCTTTCAGCGCCTACGAATCGGCGCATGTACGTTGATTTATGATATGAACCCCGTCATCCGCACAGCGCGAAATCGTGGGTGTCTTCTAACCTTCGGGAACAGATGACATCGCATTTCATGCTGCCATCCTTGTCAGAACATCTGCCAGACGATGTGAACCAAGATGAACAGGACAAGCATGAGCGCCGTCCACTTGAGGAAGTGGAACATGCGGTCGGGCAGCGTGACCATGGCAAGGCGCTCGATGCGCCGCTTGGATTCCAAAGCCATCGTGTCGATGACCTTCTTGCTGCGCTGCGTAGCCTCGTCTATGTTTCGGAGCGTGATTTCCTCCGCCTTCAACTGAGCCTTGTTCACGCCGTTGAGCGCGGCCTGCTGCATCGCGTGCTCATCGTCCTTCGCTTCCGTATAGATGCTTTCTACACGTTCCACCATGTTGCGCATCTCGTAGAGCATCTGATTCATCTTCTTCACCGCGCGGGTGATGTCAGCCCGCTGCGCGATGACGCTCTCTTGAAGCTCTTTCACCGCTCCGATGAGCTGCCTGTCCTCGTTCACCGCATCGTCTTCGTCGCTGACCAGCTTGCGACCGGCATTGCGCAACTCTCGGGTCTCCGATGATAGGTTGTAAATGCCGCTCTCGTGCTCGACGCGCTCCTCATCGCGTTCCATCTCTTCACCTCGTCTCGCAACTTCCTTGATAAGTTCGGCATCAGATGCCATCCGGCGAACCTCCCTCCTCAATCATTCTCGTTCGGGTCTGGAAACCTCCTTCAATACGGCTAATGTGCATGAAGTTCTGCAACGCATCCATCACGGCAAGGGCGGTCTGCCCTTCTTCGCATTGCGATACGCAGTGCCAGTCATCCGACGGTTGCCCGAGCGTATCTGTGCGCTGCACCTCCACCACCCATGTACCGACTTCCTTCTTATTCGCCGTCACTCGCTATCATCCTCCATGCGTTCTCCTTTCCCAATGCTATTATTATAGCATACTATTTTTATAGATTGCTGTCTATCTTTCAACTCAGAAATCTCAGCCCTCATCGAGAAGATATTGCCTAAGATGAAGGCGATGCCGAAATGAACCATGGGCATCGTTGCTCCCGGCGCATCGCCTGACAGCAATCTTGCGGCGGCGACAGCAATCCATATTCCGGCAACGACATGCCATAGAACCGACTGGAATCGAAGCTCCTTCATCCCCGCCACCTACCTCCAATACCTGAACGGGTCACGCCACATGTTCGCGACCAAAGCGCCGATGGCCGCATCCGGGCAGGCTTCCGCGAACAGTTTCTTCGTCGGCTTCACCCCATCGCGCTCCCACATCTTTTTTCAGGACTCCCATAGTGACGAAGATGGTGTTCACAGCGTCATCCGGCGTAAGGAAGTAGTCTTTCCCGCCATAGATGAAGAGCGTACCGATGACGGCTTCCCGCCGCACTCTGTTCAAGATGACATATGTGGCATGGCTCCATGCTTTCCTTCGCCGCGCCTCGATGATGTTCCCCATGTCCTACCTCCTAATAAATCAGAATCGCGCCGCAGTTCGGACAGTATCGCGGCATCTCCTCACCCAACTCGTCAAACTGCGGTTCCCGATGCAGTTCGGTATCGGTCAGGTCTCTTTCCACTCGCCCCGCCCAACCGCACCGCGAGCACCAGATGCCGTCTACGGGATTCGATGAGGATGCGTTGTGCGCATCGACGCAGGGAATATACCTTCTGGTCTTGAATCGGGAGGCGGCATGGCTGACCTCTATATAATCAGGCCATTGCCCAGCATGCCAATGCTTCGGAAGTATCTCATTCATATACATGCGCGCCTCCGCTCTCATCCAATACTAGCATTATAGCAAACTACAATACTAGTATTGGATTATCCTTGCATCTTTCACATCTGGGAGATGCGTCAGCGGTCGGTCTTGTGTTCCGTCTCGCGGGAACCCTTCTCGATGGATTGCTGCGCACGGTTGGGCTGGCTGCTGGAACCGCCAGCGGCTCCGCTGCCCTTCGGCTTGCGTGTATACGGGACTTCCGATGCCATCTGGACACGCAGCTCGTCGCCGCCGCGCCAATAAGCCAACATCATGCGCTTCACGTCTTGGTCGCCTGCAATCTCCTCCGGCGGTCTCTTGAACTTGAGCTTCGGGAACTCCTCTAGCTTGGTACCCTTCATCTGATGTGCCATCTTGCGGTAGTCGATGTAGGTCTTCTTGATGGACGCGAGATAGCGTTCCTTGAGGGAGGCTATACGCTCCCGCTCCGCCTTCTCCGCCGCCCTCTCCGCGAGAACCGCTGCACCCTTCGCCTCGATGGCGGCACCCACGTTGTCGAGGAACCTGTTTTCCAATCCATTCTGGTTCAAGTCAGCATCTAGCTTCGCCAACGAGAACGAGTACCTGTTGTTGTCCTTGTCGGTGACGTAGAGCTTCCCTTTACGGAACTGGGTATCCACACCCCATCCCTCAAGCATTTCACGGTACTCGTAGATGTTTCCCGCTCGCTCCGCTGCAATGCGGCACAGCTCGCGGAGGTTCTTCTTGTACGACTTGCCTCCCCGGCCTTCGATTTCTTTCTCGACCTTCGAGGGCTGCTTCTTGTGAACTTCACTGTTACGCTCCCCCTCCTCGACCTGCTTCAAGCCCCATGCCGTATCCATCTGCCGGATGCGCTTGGCACGACGAACCTTGGCCGACACGCCCCTGCCCTCATCCAGTCGCTTACCCGTGGAGAGGTCTGTGCGGTTGATGACCATATGCACCGCATAGCGATGGGTCTTGTCCGCCTTGCAGTATTCGTTGTGGAGGGCGAACACGATTTGCTGGTTCGGATAATATTTCTGTGCGTACTCCTTAGCGTACCTCATGCAGTCTTCGGGCGTGAGCTTGCCGCCGTTGATGTCGCACTCATCCGGGTTGAACCCCAAGATTTGGTGGAACATTGTCGTATTCTTGGACTGAACCAGCTCACCGGTCTTCTTGTCGCGCACCTTCCGGGCGGACTTATCATGCCCGAACGTCTTGCGTGTGCGCTCCATATACGATGCCCAGCGTCTCAGGTTGTGGCACTCCTCCATGTTCAGGGAATCGCGCAGGAGAACCTTCCGGTCATCGTTGATGTACTTACGGAGGTTGTTCTGGTGTCCTTTGCTGCTCACCCCTCCCTGCTTTATGATGGTCATCCTCTGCCCACCTCTTTATATTTTTTGTAGCCATTTCCAAGTGTCAGGATATGGGCGATTTCCTCGCATGAAAGGAGGTCGTACTCATCGGCATACATCCAGTGATACCCTCCGCTATGATGGTACTTTCTTTTACATGCCCCGGCTATTCCCTTAACACCACACACCCGACCTGCTTCTCCTGCACTTTTATAACGCACACCGGTCTCAAGGCACACCACTGATTTAGAAATCACAGGCGCACCCAGTGTCAGGATATGGGCAATCTCTTCCTCAGACATCTTTTCGTACTCATCGGCATACATCCAGTGGTAGCCACCTGTATAATGGGTTTCTTTCTTACATGCCCCGACTATACTGCTATTGAGTATCTTTGTTGCTTCCGCCGCTTCTCCTGCACTTTCATACTTAACGCCCGTCTCAAGACATACCACCGGACGATACCGTCTTAACGTCAAGATGCGAGCGACCTCTTCGTCCGACAGTTTTTTATATTCATCTTCAAACATCCAATGAAAACCGGCTGCATAGTGCTTTTCGCTCTTAGCAGCCTGCACGACAATCCCACCGCACCGGCACCCCACCGCCCTCTCCGCATCCCCTCCGTTCTTATAACGCACACCGGTCTCAAGGCACACCACCGGCCTAACCACCATCCCGGCTCTTAGTGTCAGAACATGGGTAATTTCTTCGTCCGATAGCCGACTGTATTCATCTTCAAACATCCAGTGCTTGCCGTACGCATAATGACTTTCTTGCTTACATGCCTTTCCAATTATGGAGTCACAACATCCTATTTCCTTTGCCGCCGCTGCCGCACTTTCATACCAAACACCGGTCTCAAGACATACCACCACATTCCTCCTCCCCAGTGTCAGGATATGGGCAATCTCTTCCTCAGACATCTTTTCGTACTCATCGGCATACATCCAGTGGTAGCCAGTCGAGTAATGCGTATGACTTCTTAATGCGTTCACGAGGGTGCAATGTTTCCTACTAACCGCTTCCGCCGCTGCCTTTACACTCTCATACTGTGTACCGGTCTCAAGGCACACCACGCGACGCTTAGTCGTAGCTGTAAAAGAAAACCCTATTGATTCGAGTCTTGCTATTTGGCTATCGTCAAGTCTTCCATCTTGATAATATTCCCGTAAAGCTCTTGTGAACCTGTATATGACCTTCTTGTTATCGCTCAAAGCAGTCCTCCGTTCTGCGCCGCAATCTTCTCCAAGAAGGCAATCTTCTCATCAATAGTCGTTGTCGGGTTCAATGCTTCACGCAGTTCCTCAGCAAGTTCGCGCGGGTCTTTTATCTCGTCGATGACCATGAAATCCTTTGGGATGTAAGCTGTCTCCTCCCCTTGCTCTTTCATGTCCTCATACTTGCGTTCCATACGCTCCTGCATTCCTGTGATGCCGCCGAGCGTGCCGAAGTTGTTGCACAGGTCGAACACGACCGGTGTCCGGTTGCCGCCGGAGGACAGGACGCGACCGAGCTGCTGATGGAAGATGATAGGTGATTGCGTTGGGCGAACCATCACAATCGCGTCGATGCCCTTGACATGCACCGCTTCGTTCAACTGGTTGATGCAGTACAGCACCTTCAATGCGCCGCTGTCATCCGCCTTGAAGTTCTTGAACGACAGGGAAGCATAAGGGTCGTTGTTTATCGTCTTGTAGACATGAATTTCGTCGCTCACGCCACCGAACCACTCGTGAGTAAGAAGCATGAACTCGTTCAGCTTCGCTTCGCTCGGGCAGAAAACGATGACCTTGCTATCGGGTTTCTCGATATGCTTGGCGATGATGCGGTCGATGCCGTCCGCATCTTGGAGCGAGCGGCGCAGCTCCTCGTACTTCTTGACGAACTTGGAGTGCTTCTTCTTGTCGTGCACCTTCTCGATGGAGACCTTCAACTCGCCAAGCTCTTTTGGCGCATCATAGAGAGCGATGATGTACTTGGGGATGGGCAGGATACCGCGAAGCCACGCTTCCTCAAGCTCCATGCTGCTCGCCACGTTGCCGCCGAACATCTCGTCCGCCATGTTGCGTCCGTTGTCCGAGTAGCGGATGGGCGTGGCGGTGAAACCGATGACCTTCGCTTCGGGATTGCTCTTGATGACATGCTGAACGCCCTTGCCCCACTCAGGCGCTCCACAGTGGTGAAACTCGTCGGCGATTATCACATCGTACTCCGGCACGGCAGCTTCGTTCCTCGCTGCGACCATCGCGGCGGCGTATGTCATAAATTGCAGGTTCTCCGGTGTGAATCCGGGCGCGAAGTCAGCAAGGTTCGCCATCTGGTCGGCGAACATGTACTCGTTGGTACCGAGCAGGAGGAAGCGCTTCTTTGGGTTGTCCTGCACCATCTTGGCGATGATGACGAACTTGCCGGTGCCCGTCGGCTGCACGACGCAGGCACGGTCGCTGCCCTCAAGCATTTCGCAGAGCTTGTCATATGTCTTCTGGTTGTGCGGGTACAGCTCGATTTCAGATTTCGTGTTCACGATTCCCCTCTTCCTCATTGTCGCTCTCATCATCTGTCTCCAAACGGATGGTAACGTTTTGCCTTGCCGCTTCCTCCTTGAGCGATTCGAGCACTGCCTGCATTTGCAGAAACACCGTCCGCTCGTTCTCAAGGACGGGGATGACCCGACTCTCGTTGAAGGCATCGAGACCGTAGGTATTGCAAAAACGCATAAGCTGGTTCAGGTTGACCCCATGCTTGTGCAATTCAAAAAATGCCTTGCGGATAGGTGTGGTGTCGATGACCGCAATGCTCAGGTTGTCGGAATGGATGAGGTACGAACGCACGAACTCGGAAACGGTCATGCCGTATTTCTTCGCCTTGCGCTTCAATGCCTTGCGCTCGCTCTCGGACATCTTAATCAGAACAGCCTTGTCCTTCCGTTGCATGTGCTGACTCCTCCTTTCCACATTCGCAAAATCTGACCCTTCTAAACGGTGTCGCCACCGTTCACTTATGACACGAAATGCGCCGCCGGTTTCGCCAACATCGGAAAAGTGCCAGTCCTGAACTGGCTGGTTCCGACCCAGCGGAGCGCCCTTTCGGAAGGCTCCTAAAGCCGCCCGAAAGCAAGATGGAATGGTATATACAACTGCGGTTTTGCCGCAATTGTATATACCCTTCCCAAATCTTGCAACTCGAAGAGCGACCTTGGTCGGTGAGCACTGATATTTTATCAGTGCGAGAGCCTTTCCGGCATGAAAATAGGGGTGCCGCCACCCCTGTTTTCGGGTCGGAAAGGCGGGTCTCCCGGAGCCATGCGCAGGGAGACAGAAAGGCTGGGTGCCGCCACCCAGCCTTTCTCAAATCCTCACAGCGAAGACAACGATGATTTGTTTTGACGGCTCCGACAAAATCAAAAGCGTCTCAGAGTCGAAAGCGGTTATGCGCAGTTCGGGAAACCGCCGTCTCCATTTCCACGTTTCCGATTCCCGTAATTTCAAAATCTCGGTCTTTGAAAAACAAGATTGATGCAATCCGCGACTCCGTGATGTCAGTTGTATTCGCTCACGTACCAACGCCCATTTTCAACTACGATACTCGCTCTCCCGAAATCTACTTCGACCCAAAGCGCAGACTCGTCCATCTCATCACTGCACACTCGAATCTCGACTCCCGAGAAGAAGTCATAGTAGCCAACAATGTCGCAGTGAAGCTCGTCCACCAACGTGCCATCAACGACCTTCATATTCGACTTGTCGTAGATAAGCCAACCGTCATACTTATCAGGAGCACTTGTATAGGTATCGAAGTCGATGATGCCGTGCTCCGTCTTCTCGGCAAAATCGTTGAGCATGCCGATGAGGAACACGCTCTGCCAATCGCCGGATTGATTACCCGACGGGTTGCTGATGACGATGATGCTTTCACACTTGTGCGGCTTCATGTGAAGATGTTCAAGAGCATCCTCCATGTAACATCCGTTGATTCTCTTTTTGCGAGACGCGAGCCAGAGGCGCGCCATTTCGCTCGCCGTCTCGTTGTCGATTTCAAAACCGGCCATCCCGCTTTGGCGCACAACGGCCTCGACGGTCGCCGCCGCCTCGATGAGACGGTGGTTGCGCTCGGCTCGCTTCGCCGAAGCCTTCTGCGATTCGAGCCTCCGTATCTCGGCGGCGTTCCGGTTAATCTTCTCCGTCGTCCTCGCGATGCGCTGTTCGAGAGTCAGTGCCATATCATCCTCGTTTCTCGCATCTGTCATTTCAATTCCCCTTAATCGAGCGGTTCGGCATAAACGACACGGCGGTAGCCGTTCTTGGAACGGTCGCCTTCCTTTGGCGGGTCGTTGTGCTTATAGAGCATCATGTGCTTACCGACCCACTGGTTCTTCCCATCATCGTCGTAGCGATTCCAGATGGCGTTGGTCACCCTTCCGAAGAGGCGGTCTGTCAAGAGCAGTGTCTTGATGTCCTTCTCTTCATGCTCCTTCGTCGCAAGCTCGCGGTAATGGATGTTGAAATACCCGGCATCGAATTTCGTCTTCTCGAATGTGACACTCAGAATCTCCGCGCGAATCGGCACGGCCATGGCGATGCGGTATGCTGGTGACTTCTCCCATTCCGCACTCGCGATGTCACGGGCGCACAGACCGACCTCGAACAGCGAAGGCTTTCCGCCCTTCTTCAAAGCGGCGGTCATGTATGCCGTCGGGAGGATTTCGTGATAGCGCTGTTCATCCATTGCTGTTTCCCTTCTCTGTTGACCTTGCATTGAGAAAAGGGCACCCTACCGGATGCCCCTCTTCGATTGATGAACGGAATCTAGTGGACAGCGCGAGAACGGTACTCCTCGCCCTTGGCGATGAGCTGTTCGCGCTGGCGGCATCCGAGTCCTCCCACCGTGCGGTTCTGGGGGATACCAAGCTCAAGCATAAGGCTCTTCGCCTTAGCGTCCCCCACGCCGGGGATGCTCTTGATGAACTGCGTGACGCGCATCTTCTGAGCGCAGTCCTCACCCATGGCCTCCTCGACGGAGACCGTGCCGGACTTCAAGCGACTTTTGAGCATCGCGCGTTCGCGCCGCACCTGCATCGCTCGCTCCAACGCAGCGTTGCGCTCCTCCTCGGTCAGCTTCGGCAACTTATTCATGACCTTCTTCTCCAATCTCCCCTGCCGGGGTCTGCTTCCTCTTCTTCAATCTCCAACGCCGGTTCGATATTGATTTCATCGACCGCTCAATCAGCGGGGATAGCTCGCTATCTGGAATCACATGAGCCAAGACCAGAGCATCCTCGGCCTGCGTCCACTGGTGCGGCTCATATAGGAAGGCCGTCTTCCCGTAATAGCGCTTGTGGTCACTTCGCTTTCGTTTGCGCCATTTTTCGGTATTGATACCGCAGTTCCTCTTGCTCACACATTTAGGTCGTCCGCTCCTTGAATGGCGACCCCCTCCTCTGCCGGAACGAGCCACGTCCTCCATTTCGATGTCACATGTCCCGCTGCGCGATACGACGCGCGAAAGTTGCAGACGATGCAGATTCGCCCATCGCAGCCCCGCGCGACACCGATGACCGTGCCGATACCGAACTTCTGTGAGGCAATCTTCTCTCCGAGCCGGTACCTGTTGCCGTAAGCGTCGCGCGGTAGCTCGCGGATGTATTTCCCGATGCGATGCCCCTCGGAATCCATGGGAACCTCCCTAGTCAAGCTCGGCTTCGAGCAGACGGCGGACGAGCGCGGTCAGGCTCTCTCCCGTCTCGACATGATGCAGCCGAGCCTTCGTGCGCAGCGACGCGGGGATGCGGACGTTGATGCTCACAAGCTCCTCCTCCGCCTGCGCGTTCTGGATGACGGACTGCTCGTGCTTGGACTTCTTCGCGGAAGCCATGAAGGCATTGGCATTAGACATGCTTCTTCTCCTTCTCCTCGATGATGGAATCTGCCAGCTTCTCGATAGCCGGTACGGCGTGGCTGTACGGGTCGTATTCGGCAACGGACTTCCCCGCCGCTGCGGCCTGAGCGAACGCGACCGCGCGGGGAACCTTGCCGATGATGGGGATGCGCTCGGCCTCAAGGAACTCAACGAGCTGCTTGTCGAGCTTGCCGAACGCATAGAAGTTGTTGACCAGCAGGTAGATTGCGGCATCGGTACCGGAGTCCTTCGCGATTCCGTAAGTGCGCATCGTCGGCTCCATGTCGCGTGTGCTCGGGAGCATGGGGATGAGGATGACATCGGCGGCGCAGCACCAATCGCCCACCGCGTCGTTGAGGACTCCTGCGGTATCGACGATTTGGAAATCGCAGCCCTCCGCCACATCGGGGTCGGTACATACCTCATGCACGCTCCCGCCCTGCGGGTCGGTCGAGACGAACGCGACTGTGAACCCACGGCGTTCGAGTGCGAACGACAGCTCATCGGCGAGGGTCGTCTTCCCCACCCCGCCCTTCTGATTCAGAAAAAGTACCGTGAACATGTCCTATCCCTTCGTGATACCTGACGATTCGTTATTTGAACCAAATAGACCAGATTGCCCACAAGCTCAACCAGTCCGTATCCTTCGAGCGCTTCGACGGCTGCCGTCTCCGCTCCTCCAACTCATGCCGTTCCTGCGGAGAGAGGCTATCAAGGTACATCTGCTTTACCCGCTTGCAGCAGTTGTAGACTAATATGCAGACACTAAGAAGCAAGGTTATGCCAAGGACAGCTATACCGTATTGACACATCCTTTGACATAGTTCCTCTATCATCTGCAATCACTCACCTTTCGCCACGATGGCGAGCCATCTCTGCATCCGCCAAAGCCGCCGCCTTGCAAAACGCCATCGTAAAGAGGAATACCAGAGCCAGCGCGGCCATCGCGATGACCGTACCCGGCCAGCCAGCAAGACGGAACGCGATAAGAGCCACTGCCCAAAACTCTGCAACGATACCGATGGAAACCGCGCACATCATCCGCACCTCCCGCATTAGAACGGGATGTCCTCGTCATAGAGGTCGGGAGCGGGTGCGGACGGCTGATTGACCGGGGCATCGTCCATACTGCGGCTCTCCTCGCGCTTCCCGCCGCTGAACTCAAGCTGGTCAACGATGACGCTCAACTCATGGCGCTTCTCATCGTCCTTCACCCACGTCGAGTAGCGCAGCTTGCCGTCGATGGTGACCTTCGTACCCTTCAAGAGGTACTGGGACAGCTTCTCGGCACGGAGGCCGAACAGGGCGCAGCGGACGAAGACGGGGGCATCCTCCCATTCGCCCGTCTCGACGTTCTTGCGCTTCTCGTTCACTGCGACGGTGAAGTTGCACACCTTGGTGCCGTTCGCAAGGTCGCGAACATCGGTGTCTCGCGTAAGGTTGCCCTCGATTACCACGCGGTTGATAGCCATGTCTGAATCCAATCTACTAGGTGTTTCCCATGCCCTTCGGCAATTCAAATATAGCAAACTAGCATGCAAGATTGATTGTATGATAGCAAGCTCCATAGACTCTTCATACGCATCCCGCCTCATGCAGGACGGAGGAGCCGTCGCCCCTCCGTCCCATCAAAGCGCTATGCGATGCCGTATGCCTTGCAGAGGTACTGCGCATAGGTCTCGCAGAGGATAGCGACGAAATCGCTCACCCCGAAGTAGAACTCATCGAAATCGTTGTACTCCTCCTCGTCGTCCTCCTCGGCCTCACGCAAGTCCTCCTGCATCGCCAGCAGCTCTTGACGCTCCACCACGCGCTCGGGGAATACCTCGCGTGCGAACGTGCCCAGCTCCACCAGCATGTCGCACTGCGCTTCCTTGTCGAGTTGTTCCACATCCTGCTCGTGACAGGGCTTGCGGTAGCGGTCGTACCCGTTGCAGAAGTATTGGGAGAGACCACCGTTGCAAATCTGGTAGTCCATGTTGATGACGGAGTTGAGGGCGCTGACCTCGTGGAACTGGATATGGGTGAGCGTCTGCTTGTCCACCGAGCGCAGCTTGTCAATCCAGTCGGTTCCCTCGTCGGTCTCAATGAAACGGCTGTGCGCCAGCTTGACATCCTTGTCCAGACCCTCAAGCTCGATACCCTTGTACTGCATGGCTTTCGTCCTTTCCCTTGCGGTTTTTGTTGCTATCATTATAGCAAACTAGCATGCTATAATGCTTGCATGCTTTCTCGTTCATATCCCCTCCACAAATGCCTTCGCGCAAAAAAAGGGCTGCAACCTCGTGCAGCCCTCGTTTCGTCTACCAGACCTTTTCCTCTCCGGTATATGTGTCGGTGATGACCGAGCGCACCGGCTTCCCCCGCTTCAAACCTCGCTCGAAATCCTTGCAGCGCTTCCAGAACGCGAGGTACCCGTTGCCGGTGAAGCCGACCGCCATCTGATTCTCCACCATGTCCAGCTTGTCCTCCTCGGTCGTGCTCTCAAGGTACCCGAGGCAGCATGTAGCCCCCTTGCAACTGTAAACGTAACGCGACATCTCGTCCTCCTATTCGGTCGCATCGCCGATAGATGCGATGGCGTTCTCCAATTCGTCAATCGCCTCGCCCATGTTGTCACATGCTTCGTCGGCCTTTTCCCAACGCTCTCCGTACTGCATGTTCTCGGGCATGTTGTCCCGGTATTCCTCCTCTTCCCCTAAGATGTCTTCGAGCTTGCTCTTTGCCTCTTCCAGCATGTCCGCCACATCGGCCAAAGCCTTTCTCCTGTTCGCGTTCACGTCCTACTCCCTTCCGCTTTCCTTTACTGCATTTGCCATGAACTCGTAGGCATCCTTGTTAGTCTTGAATACGTGTTCCGCACCTCGATGGATAATACAGTGCTTTCCTCCGTGGAGCACATCTTCCAGACGAACGATACCCTCGCCGCTTTGACTGAACATGTCGATGTACTCGATGGCTTTCTCGTTGAGCATCCTCTTGGAAATGCGGCTGCAACCCTCCATACCATCCCCTCCTCTATTGCAAAGCGATGCCGCAGCCCGTCATCGGCTCCCCGTCCCGATACTGATGGTCGAGTGCTTTAAGCTCCCGCTGTCGCTGCTTACGTGCGCTCTCGGCATCACCGTAGCAGCCTGCGCTCTCGTGCTCGCAGATTTCCTCGGAGTAGTACATCTTGACCCTACGGCACTTCTCCCGGTACTCGTCCTCGCGGCTCATATCGAAATCATTCCCGTTCATGCGCTCATCCTTCCAAGTCCTGTCTGCGTTGCTATCATTATAGCAAGCTATAAAACTATCTATATTGCAATCTTGTAACCTGCATACCTTCTCCATACCGTCTTCAAGATACGGGTCATAGGGGGCTTGCCCCCTATCCTTGCCCTCTCTCCCGGTACCATCGCGCACATATCGCGCTCCCGGTCAAAGCGCCGCCATGGGAAGCCGTCATCCCTTCCTCCTCCCTCCTTGCCTTCCATCACGCCATGAAAAAGGGGCTGCGCCGAAGCATAACCCCAATTTGGTCTGATACCGCAATTCCCAAGGACTCAGCATACGGCCTTGTAGCTCTTGTCCCCGCCGAGCGGGATGACATGGAACTCGATGTCCTTGACATTCAGCCCTGCCCAGAACCCCGCTCTCGCGTAATCGGAGAAAGAATTGCTCAACTTCCTCGCCGCATCGTCAAGCCCCTTCCCGGTGACATAGACGGGGAACGGCGACGGCGCGAGCATGAAGGTATACATGTTCTCTTCCCCTTGGGCGATTTCCTCCTCATGCAGGCAGCTCCCCGCCCCGTTGCACATCCCGGCGCAGTAGAACTCACAGCGCGGGTCTCCCTCGACCGGTCGCTCCGCCGCATCCGGCGTGCCCAGAGCACGCTCCACATCACGGGCGGACATCTTGAATCGCACCCGGCACATCGCATCGAACTCTTCCTCTGACCTCATGATTCGACCTCCTGTTTCCAACCTGCATCGTCTTCCAGTATATACCGCGCCGCCAGCCCACCTCCTAGTAGTTCCAGTGGTTGACGCAGGCGTTGCGGTAAGCCCGCTCCAATATGCCGCGCGGCACCGCTTCACCGAACGGCTCGTAGTAGCGCCTGACCTGACCGGGGCGGGCGATGAGGACGGTCACCAGCTTCCCGCTCCCCGCGTTGAACACCAGAACGATTCCGGTGCTCGTGAGCACATGGACTTCCAGACCGGCGGCATGCCCGGTGTCCACAAGGCACTGCCGGACGGGATGGCCGAAACCGATGTCCCTCGCGATGCGGCGAACCCGCTCCCTGCGGTCGCTGTGAAGGTGCTCGGTCTCGCGCAGCCGTCCAAGTTCACGACGGAACCGCTCGATGCTTTCCGAGTCCCTGCGGTCGATGACATGGAAATAAGCACCCATAGCGCATCCTTTCCGTCGTGTGCTGCTACCATCATAGCAAACTATCAATATAGCAAATACGATTGATAGCAAACTACATATACAGCACACAATCCTTTTACAAGGACACGTCCGCATGCGGCCTTCCTGCCATCCCGCAGGGCACGGAAAAGGGCTTGCCCATTCACAGACAAGCCCCGTCTCTCCAATATCTAACGGCCTAGCATCCCTCTCAGGAAGCGCATGAGCGCCCTCCTCTTGCGATGCCGCGTGAATATCCTGCTGTGTCGCAGGTACCGGGAATCCCCCTTGCGGTGCAGGCGCACCATGCCCCTCCTAGATTTCACGACCGACCTCCATCCCGCCGCAGCGGCTTCTATGCGGCGCAACGGTTTTTCAAAAGGGAGGGCAACGCCTCCCATGTCAAAAGCGCCTTCCCGAACACCACCTCGAACGACTCGCCATCCCCGCTCTCAAAGAGGCGCTGCCCATCCAACTCCGCCAGATGTACCAAATCATCATTCGCCGGAACCATCTCGCACGCACCCCACCAATCCAGCAACCAGTCCAACATCGGCATCTCGTGCTCGCACACATCCCCGTTGATGTTCTCCCACACCAAACGGAGCACGCCGCTGTTCTTCATAACGGTATCCTTTCCCTTGCTGCTTTGCGTTGCTATCATTATAGCAAACTATAATGCTATACATACTGCAATCTTGCAACCTACATGTCGTCTTCATAGCACTTTACAGACCTATGAGGACAGAGATAGGGGATTCCGCAGCAGCCGCGCTGTGGAGCTTTGTGGGCAACCACGGCGGTCGCGGAGGGTGTGGGAAAGCTGTGGGCTGTATGGGTGCAAGTACGGAGGACTTGTGCCCGGACTGTCCATGGCTTTTCCATGCCCGTAGCAGTGGTTGTCCATGAAATCCACAGCCTTCCTCCCGCACCTGAGCGGAGACAAAAAAATGCCCGCAGAAGGTAAAATACATACCGTGCGGGCAGCTAAAGACTATATCGTATCCACTCAGTAGAGGACGGCGACGGGCATCTTCATCAACGTCTCGATGACACCGAGCACCGCCCAGACAACGAGGCCGATGCACGAGAACTTCGTGCAGTCAGGGCGATAGGGTGCGTTCAGGTTGCACAGCGAGGAAAGCAGAACGCCGGGGATTCCGAGGAACGCCCCCACGAGGACATAGCCCGCCTTCTGGGTACCCGTCAGCTCGCGTTTCATCGTCATCGTTAGTTCGTTCTCTGCGGTCATGGCATCTCCAATCAGTAAAGGCCGAAGTCACAACTGATTATATGACGAATCAGGCCGTCAACCGGATTACAGCATCTCCGAGAGCGCGTCGATGTAGCCGCGCACTCGCTCCGCTATCGCCTCGGGGCACTGGATTGAGACCATGCCGCCACTCGCGGGCATCCCATCGGACAGACCCGCCCCCTCTTCGACGGCATCGAACAATAGTTGCTGCTGGCCAGTCTGTCCCCCCGTCTCTTCCAGCGAGCGATAGAAGTCGATGACCGACTGGTTCGCATAGAGCCGCGCACGCTCTATCTTCGGCCAGACGGTGAGTCCGTCGAACGTCGTGCAGCGGGACAGCGCCACATAGAGCATCCACGCACCGAAGACCTTGGAGTGTACGGCGCAGCGCTCGAAGGTCTGTCCCTGAGACTTGTGGATGGTGATGGCGAACGCGAGGCGGAGTGGAATCTGCTCGAATGTGCCCACCGTGTCGGTCACAAGCTCCTGAACGGGATTGCCGTCCTTGTCAACGGTCTCGCGAATGGTCGATTTCAGAACCTTCCACTCCTTCGGCTCCACCTCGACCTCGTAAGGGCAGTCATCGAAGTCCACCGTCACATAGCCGTCCCCCGTCTCGATGACGGTGCCCAGAGAGCCGTTCGACAGGCCGTGGTCGGGCATGTTGGCGAGGAGCATCACCCGCGCCCCCTCGATGAGGCGCAGCTTCTCGTCGGTCGCCTTGTCGGAGGGCTTCACGTCGCCGTAGACGTTGGCGATATACGTCCTAGCCTCCCCGCCCTCCCTGACAAGCTCCTCCACGCGCTCGTCGTTGATGGTCGAGGCCATGCGGTTCGTGGCGCACAGCCAAAGGTCGTCCTCCGGCACGCGCTTTCGTGCGCTGACCGAGCGAAGGTTGAAGTAGTCGATGCAATCCCTGTCTCCGATTCGCGCCCGGTTGAGCTGGTCGATGAACTCCGGGTCGCTCTGGCGCACGACCTCGGTGAGGACATGCGGCTCGAAGTCCATGCCCTTCCAAAGCGGCGACTTGAAGGCGTACCCCTCGTCGTTCCCCGGCCAGAACTGCATGAGCACCTTGCGGTCTTCATCCGTCACGACCGGCGGGAGCTGGAAGAAATCGCCGACGAGAACCACCTGCTTTGCCCCCGAGACGCGCTTGGCGGCGAGAACCATGTTCATCACCCGCTCGAACAGGTCGATGCGGCACATGCTCACCTCGTCAATGATGACGACCTCAGCCTTGTTGAGCACCTTGCGCGTGAGGGTCTTGCGGTTCTCGTCGTTCGGGTCGAGCACGCCGAACCCGATTTGCAGCGTCCGGTGTATGGTCGTCCCGTTGCGGAGGTTCTGCGCGGCGATTCCCGTCGGTGCCATGGCGAGGTAGGGAACCTCGCGCTCCTCAAGCTCCTCGATGAAGGCGTTGAGGACGAAGCTCTTTCCCGTACCGGCGTTGCCGGACAGGAACACGTTCCTCCCCGAAAGCAGTGCCTCCATCGCGTCCTCCTGCCCCCGCGTGAACTTGCGCTCCTCCTCATCATCGGCCATGCAGCCCACCTCCGTAACCATGGAATCCTCCTAATGCAATCATGATAGCAAAGCATGTTGCTATCTTCCTAGCCGACCTCGCGAGAGATAGGCCGGGGCTTCATTCCCCTTGTCGCTCCTCTGCAAGACGCGCCATGTCCAGCGTTCCCTCGGGGACGTGGATGTGGGTCTCCTCTTTCTCTCTCATGTAGCCGCTGACTGGGATGCCAAGGACGGTTCCCGTGACGTCGCGGCTATAAATTGCCACTTCCTCCACGCGGGCGGAACCATCATCAGCATCCTCGTAGACGCGAACCTCGTCCACCGGATAGGACTTCTTCACCAGCCCGCCGTCTCCCAGCTCGTCCTCCATGACGGTGTACGACTCCTTGCCGCCCAGCTCGGCCTCGAAGCTGCTGTATACGAGGAACGATAGGGCGTTCCCGGTCACCCCCTTTACCTCCTCGACCTCGAACGCGGCAAGCGGTCGGCTCTCGATGGTCTCGACCTTGCTTCCCTTGCCTATGCAGACCGTAAAAAAGGTGCTGATGAAGACGATGACTGATGCGAAGATTACCAGCCAGCCAAAAACCTCCGCCTTCCATGCACGTTCTGTCTTTCCGAACATTGCCAGTAGCACCCCGAGACCGAAGACCGCAACAAGCACTCCATAGGCAACGCTGATGTCTACCATCGTATTCCCTCTCTCCCGTCGTCCTTTCCGCCCTCCATCTTACCGGCGGCGGCGCTCGCGCTCTGCCCTGCGCTTCTCGCGGGCAATGCGCCGCCTCTCGAACTCCTCCCTGACCCTGCGGTCGCGGAGCATACCGGCGATATAGAGCATGACCGTGGCGGCTATCAGGCATGCGACCCCGATGACGAACTCCACCACGGTTCCGTCTGTGTACCCGTAGGCGCGGACGCAGCCGAAAGAGTCCGCGCAGAACGCGACACCGGCGAACCCCGCCAGATAACCGAAAACCGTGAACTTCTCGCTGCGGTCGATGTTCCCCATGTCCCGCTCCCTTTCCCTCGTCCCTATGGTGCAACCATTATAGCAAGCTATTAAGCTATCATGCTTGCAAGCAACAATGCTACATATATCCTCCATCAGAAAAAGGGGCACCCTTTCGGATGCCCCTCCCTCACAGCTCTAGTGATGTCACGTCAGGTCATTTCGATTCTTTTCCGTCTCCTCTGCCAGTCCTGTCGATTCTGTTCCTTTCTTTTCCCTCGCGTCCATATCGGTGCGTTGCCGTGCGAATCCGTTTCAAGTCCTATCACCGCCGTCATATCCTTCGCGTTTCGGCTTCATGCGCATCCTTTCCTTCGCATCTCTGTTCAACACCCCTCTAGGCCGCGCCGCAGCATCTCCGGTCTTACCCTTGTCGGTGCCATGCCGCCACGCCATCAAAGCAAAGGAGCGAGATATATCGCGAGCAGGCAGAGGAACGCCCCGCCCACGATGCATGTCTTGCCGCACACCGCCTTCCGCCCTCCTGCACGCTCCCTCTCATAGAGTTGAAAGCCGCCCAACATCACGATGCTCCCCAGAGCGAATATAAGCATCAGGCAGAGGGAATACATGCCCCATTAGACCTCCTCCCACTCGAAGCGCCCCTTGCCGGAGTTGCGCCACTGGAACAGACCACGCAGGCGACCGTAGTCAAGCCACTCCCGCACCGTCTCCGCGCCTTGGGGTTCATAACGAGGATGCTGAACTCAAGCACCGTCCCAGCCGGTACGGTCTCGGATGCCGCGAGGGCGATGCGCTCGCCCGATGCACTGCTCGCACGGAGCGGGCGCTCGCACATACCGCAGGACGCGCCATCGGGAAGTCGGAGCGGGATGGCTCGCTGCTCGATGAAGATGGTTCCGTCGATGACCTTCTTGAACGCGGTCAGCTTGCTGGAACGTGTGCCGGGGACGCGGCGCAGCGACGAGCATGCGTCCTTGAAGAAACCCTTGATTTGATAGTCCCAGCAGAACGGCTCGCCGTCCTCAGTTCGCGGGAAGCATGTGGTGGCATCCTCCGGCTGCTCCGTACCCTCAACGGCTGCGGTCTCCTCCTCGCCCAGCTCCGGCTCGGGTGCCTTCGACGCAATCCACTTGCTGTAAATCTCGCTGTCTCCGGGTGTCATGCCCAGCGCCTCTTCGAGCAGCGTCAGGCGGACGTTGATGCGCTCCCCGATTCCAGACAGACGGTCTTTGCTTGCCATGATGTCTCCTCTCCCAAAGGTTCTCGACTCCATTGCCGAGGCTTCCCTATGTGTTGCTATCATTATAGCAACCAACAATACTACATTAAGTGCATACTATCATGCTACATAGGCTTTACATATCTCCCGTGGGAGATGTACCCGCCGCGATAGCGCTTGCCGGGATTGTCTCGCCTCCACTCGCGGTTGTAGCTCCTGCTGCACTCCCGGCACCATCCCTGCAAACGGTTCCCCATGCGGTAGAAATCACTCTCGGGCAGAGTCCTGCCGCATCGGGGGCAGTGCCTCATCGCGCAGCCTTCTCGACATTGAACAGCAGAAGCTCGTCATAGCAGTCCGCCAGCGCACGGTGCGCGTCCGACCGTTCCATCCCGAGCAGCTTGCGAAAGCTGTCCATGGAATGACTCTCAAGCTCAGGCCACAGCCTCCGCGCCTCGGACAGCGTGTCAACCTCAATCCATTTGGGGAACTCCCTCCCGGTCTCGCATGCGGCGCGGATGATGAACTTGATGTCGAACCCGCTGATGTTGTGCCCGACCAGCATGGGCATGTCGCCGATGAACTCGATGAAGCCGTCGAGTGCTTCCCCGATGGTCGGAGCGCCCGCAAGCATCTCGTCGGTGATGCCGTTGATTTCCGTTGCACGCGCGGGCATCTTCCCGCCAATCGACACGAGCGTGCTGAACGTCTCCTGCGGCAATCCGCCCCTCACCCCTATCGCCCCTATCTCGCAGATGCGGTCGGACTTCGGGTTCAGACCGGTCGTCTCGATGTCGAACACCACGTAATCGAACCGGCTCTTTTCCATGTGCGCTCCCTTCTTGTTGCTATGGTGCAACCATTATAGCAAGCTATCATGCTATTAAAATAGATATATCGCATTTTCACAATGCCTACACGCCATCCCATATCTTGTAACCACTGGGATAGAAAGGGCGGTTTTCCACGCTTTCAATGGCCGGAGAGTCCCTGAGACCAACTCGTAGGCTGTTGGAAGGGTGGGAAACCGCCCCATCCGACCTTCGGCGCATATAATAGATAATGGAATCCCATGGCAAAGCAGAGGAGAAAGGACTGCCCATGGCTACGGTATCCGAAATCGACAGCAAGCTCGAAGAGCTGAAACGGCAGGCCGCCGCGCTCAAGGAGCAGCGCCGCGCCGCAGCCGCCAAGGAGCGCGAGCAGGCAAGGAAATGGAAGGCGATGGCCCTCGCCGCCATCGGCGAATCCGTGCTCAAAGCGGTCAGCGCGGACTGGACGGACATCGACATCGAGGCGTTGCAGGGATGGCTCTCTGAGAACGCCGACGGCATCCGCCAGTCGTCGGTCACCGACCACCGCGCCCCTGCGGAGGCCAAGGAAGCGCTCGATGCCTACAAGAAGTCCTTGAAGGCGAAGCGCGATGACAGCCCTCGACAGCAGGACGAGCCGGAGGTAATGGACTCGGCGGACAACCGGAACGAGGGCGAACAGGAAGGCTGGTAAGCGTCTCAAAAGGGAGAAAGCCCGCAGGAGACAGCTTAACCATCCTGCGGGCTTCCCGTCCTGTCAGGCTCTCAAGCAGAAAGAGAAAGGACGTGTTCGATATTACCGCACCGCCGTCACATCCACTGTGACATTTTCCCCTTCCACCGAAATTGGCATCCATCCGCCTCGATGCGTGTTCCTAATATAATTAAAGCGACGATGGAGGATACATGGAGCACCCGCATATGTTGGCAAGCATACTAGAAAGCTATCATGCTACAAATATGGCAAACATGTGGAGCCGCGAATCCATGGACAAGACGGCTGCGAATCGTGTATCATCTCAACCGAGGTTTGTTACGGAACCGGACAATTCAGCTTTCTCAGCTCCTTCGAGGGCGGGAAATATATAGAAATCCCCTTGGTGTCCGTAACCACCGAGGGGATTTTTTTATCAGGAGGAAGGACATGCAGTACCATTTCGACATAGAAATCGCCGAGAAATACGGGCTGAACGAGGCAATCATCCTCAACAACATTCGCTTCTGGGTTCTCCATAACGAGGCCAACGGCACGAATTTCCATGACGGGCGCTTCTGGACGTACAACAGTCAGAAGGCTTTTGAAAAGCTATTTCCATACATGAAGCCATTCACGGTTCGCACTGCATTGAAATCTTTGGAAGACAACGGCTTAATCATCACTGGCAATTACAACAAGAGTTCTTACGATAGAACCAAATGGTATACCCTCTCCGATAAAGCAAACATGCTATTTGCCCAGCTCAGTCCCATTTGTGGAAAAACACAAATGGATGTTAAAGAAAACCTCAACTCGATGCGCGGAAAACCTCAACTCGATGTACGAATTGCGACAAATGGAATTGAGGAAAACGACGAACCTATACCAGATATAAAACCAGATATGAAACCTGTTAAGAAAACGGCAGATAGGAAACCAGAACCTAAGCGCACCTATGGGAGGTACGGAAACGTGAAGCTCACGGACACCGACCTCTCGAAGCTCAAAGACGAGTTCCCCGATGACTGGCAGGAGCGCATCGACCGCCTCAGCACGTACATGGACAGCACCGGAAAGTCTTACAAGAACCACCTCGCGACCATCCGCAACTGGGCTAGGCGCGATTCCGAGAGACAGAAGCCCTCACGTAATTCCGACAGCCGTGCATCCGAGCAGGACGGGCAGGGCAAGCGGATAGCCGATATGACCATCGAGGAAATCATGGAGAAGTACAGCGTCGATTACATGACCGCGCAGGAGATGGCCTTCGACATGTGCTGATACGCCTGCGAGGCTCCCTAATCGTGCCGGAAGGGTTTTGACACATCAACACGTCCCTCCGAACCAGCATCGACATTAAGCACCCGTCAGGCAGGCTCTCAGCGGATTACAAGGGAAAGTAAGAGGTAGATATGGATAAATTGAAAGATGTCATCAAGGATTCGCTGCCTGAGACCGATTCACCCACCGATTCGGACGGGCTGCTCATCTGCGAGAAATGCGGGAAGCCGAAGCAGAAGAAAATGGTTCTTCCCGGAAGGGACAAGCCCTTCATCGTTCACATTCCCTGCGAGTGCGAGGAGCGTGAGGAACGCGAGCGTCTGGAACGCGAGGAGAAGGCTGCGGCCAAGGCGAAAGCAGACAAGATGCGTCGGGAGTGCTTCGCCGCCAGCGGCTTCTACCGCGATTGCACGTTCGAGACCGATGACGGCATGACACCCGCCCTTTCATCCCGCTGCCGTAGGTACGCCGACATGTTCGACCCGAAGGAACCTTACGGGCTTCTGCTGTGGGGGAGTGTCGGCACCGGGAAGTCCTTCATGTCCTCGGCCATCGCGAACCGCGTCATCGACCGGGGGTTCTCGGCCTTGCAGACCGATGTCCGCAGCATCGTGAACCTGATGGAGTCATCCTTCGAGAACCGCCAGCGGAACCTCGACAGGATTCTCGGGTACGACCTCCTGCTCATCGAGGACTTGGGTGCGCAGCGCTCTACGAGCTACATGATGGAGCATGTCTACTCGGTCATCGACGGTCGCTACAAGACGGGCAAGCCCATGGTCGTCACGACGAACTTCGGTGGCGACAGGATTAACGGCAGCATATCCGACAGCGACGACCCGTGGAGCCGCATCTTCGACCGAATCCTCGAACGCTGCTACCCGATAAGGTTCACCGGACAGAACAGGCGCACCATCAAGAAGGAGGACATGCGAAAGGTCATGAAGGAGCGCCTTGGAATTTGATATAATCATAGCTGCTCCTATGCAGAATGGAGACGGGCACATCCCCCTGAAACGCACCACGCCCCCCATTCCACCTTGGACGAGAGACCTCGGAGTTCCTTCCCTCCGGGGTCTCTTTCCATGTGATTTCGGACATGTAAAAGGCACCCGCCGCCTGCGCGAGTGCCTTACTCATCCTATAATGATTGCATGCTGCCATGCTATATATGTTGTCTAAGGGGTCTCAGCATATCAAGGCTCTTTCTTCAAAAGTAGTAAATCGGTAGTAAATCCGACCCCTCGAACCGCCGCGATGCCCGTGAAATGGGCGTTCTAGGCGATTACGCAATGATTTGCTGTAATTGTATACTGCTTTTTTGCTTTTTCTTTTATAATTTCTTCTTTTAATTTTAGTATTTTTCTTAAAAACCCATCTTCCTCCAGATCACTTTTTAAG
>SKET01000408.1_pt2 | contig 37061 bp, 27 predicted proteins | sample 4841461 | NCBI WGS metagenome assembly SKET01 (sample SAMN11008802, study PRJNA524170) | human gut metagenome | biome: Human fecal sample; material: Feces; isolation source: fecal sample from pouch patient p5 | host: Homo sapiens | place: Israel: Tel-Aviv | collected 2014-02-13
CATCATCCGTCTGCTGCTGACGCCGCTCATGCTCAAGTCGACCAAGTCGACGGCTCGCATGCAGGTGCTGCAGCCCAAGATGCTCGAGATCCAGGAGCGCTACGCCGACGACCCCCAGCGTCAGGCCGAGGAGATGCAGAAGTTCTACAGCGAGAACAAGTTCAATCCGCTGGCCGGCTGCCTGCCGCTTCTGATTCAGATGCCCATCCTTATCGCCCTGTTCACGCTTCTGCGCAACCTGCCGCAGTACTTTAACGAGGGCACGTTCTCGTTCTTTAACATCCTGCCCGATCTGACCACCACGCCGAGCGCCTCTTTTGCCGATGGCTTTATGGTTGCGCTGCCTGCGCTGATCTGCCTGATCCTGTTTGCTGTCTTGACCCTGATTCCGCAGCTGTATATGTCCCGCAATCAGACTGGTCAGCAGGCCCAGAGCATGCGCATGATGGCTGTCGTCATGACCGTCATGATGCTTTGGATGGGCTGGAGCCTGCCCGTCGGCGTTCTGCTGTACTACGATGTGTCTTCTGCCTGGCAGGTTATCCAGCAGATCTTCGTGACGCAGAAGGTTATCGACAAGGCCAAGGCCGATGAGGAGGAGCGCCTCAAGAACGCTCCGCTGCAGGTCGAGGTTACCCGTCGCGAGAAGAAGCCGCGTCCGCACAAGAAGAAGTAGTCGGGATATCAATCTTATTTAGGTACCTAACTTTTGGAGTACGTTATGTCTGAAGAGATCATCGAGGATATGCTTGAGGAGGTTGCCCCGCAGATTGCGGGCGATTATCCCGAGATTGCACAGCGCTACAAGGCCGGTGAAGAGCTGACCGATGAGGAGCTCGACACCATTGCCGATGTTGCGATTTCCATTCTGCATTCCATCCTTTCGCACTTCGATGCCGCCAACTCTCCTATTGATGAGTACGAAGGCGACGAGGGTGAGCTGATTTTGGATGTTACGGCTCCTGATCTTGCTGTTCTCATTGGCCGTCATGGTCGTACCCTTGATGCCCTTCAGGTTATGTTCTCTTTGCTGGTGAGCCGCAAGCTTGGCTTTAGGTATCCGGTTGTGGTTGACGTTGAGGGCTACAAGAGCCGTCGTCAGGACAAGGTTGCCTCTATGGCTCAGTCTGCCGCCGAGCGTGCCATCCGCAGTCATAAGACTGTTTCGCTTCCGCCCATGAATGCCTATGAGCGCCGACTGGTTCATATTGCACTTCGTGGCAATGATGCTGTCGATACCCATTCTGAGGGTTCTGACCCTGACCGCCATGTGGTGATTGTTGCTCGATAATCTACTCGAGCTTATTCTTAGGGGGCGTGGTTTCCACGTCCCCTTTTTTTGTCAAAAGTTCTCGATACACTGATTTTTGTCAGAAAGGAGCTTCTGTTGTTGGTACTTACTGATCAGCAGGCTGACGAGATGCTCAGCCGTCTAACTTCCTATTGCAAAGAGTATTCTTTGAGCGTAACTGATACTGAGCTAAGGAAATGTATTCAGCATTTGGATTTAGTTCTGGAAACAAATAAGACAACCAATCTCACTCGTATTCTTAACGTAGAAGATGCTGCGGTACTTCATATTCTCGACTCACTTGTTTTGCTCCCTTATGTCAATAAGGCTCCTGAGGGAGCTTTGCTTGATATGGGAACAGGCGCTGGCTTCCCTGGTATCCCATTAACGATAACCACGCATCGTAAAGCTACTTATATTGACTCTGTTGGCAAGAAGGTTGATGCTGTCAACTCTTTTGTTCATGCTCTTGGATTGAAATATGGACATGCAGTCCATGATCGCCTTGAAGAATATGCTCGAAGCCATAAGAAGCAGTTCTCTGTCGTAACCGCCCGTGCGCTGGCCCCTCTACCGATTCTTGTTGAGTATGCAGCTCCATACCTCAAGGATGGAGGGTTATTTGTTATCACGAAGGGTAATCCATCGGATGAGGAGCTTGCCTCCGGCATGTCAGCAGCAAAGATCTGCGGCTTCACTTTGCTTCTTAATGACGCAATTGATTTGCCTGATGGCTTGGGCCACAGGGAGTTTATTGTTCTTAAAAATAGTCATCCAGCATCCGTCTCATTGCCTCGTGCAAATGGCATGGCAAAGAAGAATCCGCTTGCCTAGATGTTTCACGTGAAACATAATGGATAGTAACAACTTGCGGTGTTTCACGTGAAACATGGCGGTTGATATCGAATCGGAATGTTTCACGTGAAACATCCTCCGTTTGACAGCTTTAATACACACCAGGAGGGACCGTGGGATTTCGCGACGTTAAGCGTTCAAAGAGCGCAAAAGACACGCGTATTATTGCAATCATCAATCAAAAAGGCGGCGTTGGTAAGTCAACGACGGCTGTAAACCTTGCAGCAGCACTGGGTGAACAGGGACGCAAGACACTGATTGTCGATTTTGATCCGCAGGGAAACAGCACCAGTGGATTTGGAATTGAAAAAGAAGACCTTGATCAATGCATCTATGATGCGTTGCTGAATGATGTGCCGGCGGAATCACTTGTTCTTGATACAAATTGCAAAAAGGTATTCGTTATTCCGGCGACAATTCAGCTTGCAGGTGCCGAAATTGAGCTCGTAAGCGCAATTGCTCGTGAAACCCGCCTCAAAGATTTGCTTGAGCCGATTCAGGATGAGTTCGATTTTATATTCATTGACTGTCCTCCTTCGCTCGGCCTGCTTACTATCAACGCCCTGACCGCAGCAGATAGCGTTTTGATTCCGATCCAGTGCGAGTATTACGCACTCGAGGGCGTTACGAAGCTGCTTGAGTCAATGAAGATGGTTAAATCACGTCTGAACAAGGGCTTAGACACCTATGGCGTGCTTATGACGATGTATGACTCGCGTACTTCACTGTCGAATCAGGTCGTTGAGGAAGTTCAGTCGTACTTTGGTGATAAGGCTTTTAAGACCCTAATTCCTCGCACCGTAAAAATCTCTGAGGCTCCGTCTTTTGGAGAGCCGGTAATTACCTATGCACCTCAAAATAAGGGTGCAAAAGCGTATATGAACCTAGCAAAAGAGGTGATCAAGCGTGCCTAGTGCAAAAAAACGTGGCGGATTGGGACGTGGACTCAATGCTTTGGTCTCAGAAGCCGAGTATGAGACCGGTGGATCGGCTGCATCGTCTTCAAATGCCACATCTGAAACAAAACTTCCTATTGAGGATATCGTTCCCAACCCTAATCAGCCACGAATTCATTTTAATGAAACTGAACTTCGCGAGTTAAGCGAGTCAATCCAAGAACATGGCGTTTTGCAGCCGCTTTTGGTTCGCAAGCATGGAAACGGCTATGAGATTATTGCAGGCGAGCGCCGTTACCAGGCGTCAAAGCTTGCTGGTCTTGAGGAACTGCCTGTCATCATTAAAGAAGTTAATGATGAGGAGATGCTCGCTCTTGCACTTATCGAGAATCTTCAGCGTTCTGATTTGAATCCGGTCGAAGAGGCTAAGGGTTATCGTCAGCTCATTGATGCCAGTGGTATGACGCAAGAGGCGTTATCAAAGGCTGTCAGTAAGTCTCGTTCCGCAATTACAAATTCACTTCGTTTGTTAGATCTTCCCGAAGTCGTACAGCAGATGATTTTTGAGGGCAAACTTACTGCTGGTCATGCACGTGCGATTCTTGCAATTCCCTATGAGGATGCAAGGATTCGACTTGCTGAGAAGGTTGTCGCAGAAGGTCTATCCGTTAGAGCGACAGAAAATCTTGCTCCGTTGTTTTCTGCCGGAGAGACGCCAAGGACTCCGAGGCCAGCAACGCCTCAATCATTTAAAAAGGCCGCTCGAGTCCTTCGTCAAGTTTTTAACACGAATGTACGCGTGAAGAGCTCGCGTGGCAAGAACAAAATTGAAATTGAGTTCAAAGACGAAGAAGAGCTCTCCCGTATCCTTGGCGAAATGATTCAATTTGGGCAGGAGGATCAGGATGAAGAATAAGGTTCTCGCGGCCATTGCGCTGGCAACCACCGTTGCCGCTGGTGCTTTTGCTGGATATAAGATTGCGACAGATGATGAACTTCGAGGTCGACTGTTGCGCGGAGCTCAGGATATCGTCGATACATCTAAGAAGAAAATGGATGTGATGACCGAAGATGTCGCTATGCGCACTGCTCAGGTGACTAAGAATCCCAAGATTAACCAAGACTGGGTTAACCATCAATGGGAAAATGTTGGTTATTAGGTACCTAACAATTACTTGCCTATTTTGAAGTGGCCCTTGTCTGATTCATGAGACAAGGGCCACTTATTTTGGCCATAAAGCTAAATTCACGTAATTCAAGTCCACTAGGATGAAAACAAATGAAACAGCCCTGGTTGCATTATTTGCAACCAGGGCTGTCGGATGTTTCACATGAAACGTTATGGTGGTGCAGACTCCCCTATGCGTTCTTCTGGACCTTGAAACGTTGCTTCAGTTGACCGCAGGCGGCATCAATATCATTGCCGCGAGAATTACGGATCGTGGTCTCGATGCCACGAGACTCAAGGCGGCGCTGAAGATCCTCGACCTTATGAATCGGCGACGGCTTGAGCGGGCTGCCCTCAATGTCGTTAAGCTGAATCAGGTTAACGTGGCACAGCGTTCCCTCGCAGAAGTCGCAGAGCGCCTGCATCTCGGGATTCGTGTCATTGACGCCCTCGATCATGGCGTACTCATAAGTTGGACGGCGGCCCGTCTTTTCGGTGTAGAGCTGCAGCGCCTCATGAAGGCGCAGAAGCGTGTACTTCTTGACGCCAGGCATAAGCTTGTTGCGCGTGGACTGGATAGCGGAGTGCAGCGACACAGCGAGCGTAAACTGCTCGGGAATGTCGGCAAACTTGCGAATACCGGGAATAACACCGCTGGTAGAGACAGTAAGGTGACGGGCTCCAATACCGATACCGTCGGGGTCGTTAAGGATGCGCAGAGCCTTGAGAACCTCGTCGTAGTTAGCAAAGGGCTCGCCCTGGCCCATGAAAACGACGCTTGTAGCACGCTCGCCAAAATCATTCGAGACGTGCAACACCTGGTCGACGATCTCCTGGGCTGTCAGCGAGCGCTTGAGGCCGTTAAGGCCAGTGGCGCAAAATGCACAACCCATGCCACAGCCTGCCTGGGTGGAAACGCAGACGGAAAGCTTGTTACGACGGGGCATACCGACAGTCTCGACGGAAATGCCGTCGTGGTACTCGAGCAGATACTTGCGAGAGCCATCTTTGGAAACCTGTTTGGTGAGTTCAGTCGGCGTGTCAAAGGCAAAAGCCTCTTTAAGCTGCTCGCGGAAAGCCTTAGGAAGGTTGGTCATATCGTCAAACGAACAAACGTTCTTCTCAAAGACCCATTCGATGAGCTGCTTCGCGCGGAAGGCGGGCTGGCCGAGCTCGGCCACAAGCTCGCGAATATCGTTTTGGCTCAAGTCGCGAATGTCCTGAGATTTAGTCCTGGGATTCATGGAAGCCTTTCGATTTTGGGGAAACGTAGAGGGTATCGCTACAATATGGTATCAGCTGCAGAAATTATAGAGGAGGAGTCTGCCCATGCCGGGTAAAAGCCTAGAGAACATGCACGTAGCGGTCTTGGCGGGCGGTCATTCCGCTGAGCGCGAGATCTCGCTTAATTCGGGAAAGAACGTTGTGGTGGCACTGAAGGAAGCCGGCTACACCTCGGTGGAGCTGCTCGATACGGCCGCTGATGACTTTATGGTAACCATGGCAACCGGCGGCTTTGACGTGGCGTTTATCGCCATGCACGGTGCCGGCGGCGAGGATGGCGCCATGCAAGGCGCCATGGAGACCCTGGGTATCCCCTACACGGCTTCGGGCGTGCTTGCCAGCGCCTGCGGTGCCGACAAGGAGGTCTCTAAGCTCCTGTACGCCAAGGCGGGCATTCCCATTGCCCCCGGCCTTGCGCTCGAGGTGGGCGATGAAGTCGATATCGATCATATCGTCGAGGTTTGTGGCGAGCGCTGCTTTGTGAAGCCGGCCGTCAACGGTTCCAGCTATGGCATTTCCCTGGTCCATGAGCCCTCCGAGCTGCCCGCGGCAATCGCCAAGGCGTTTGAGTACGGCGACAAAGTACTGGTCGAGAAGTGCATCGAGGGTACCGAGATCACCGTCGGCGTATACGGCGAAGATGACGTGCGCGCTCTGCCGATTGTCGAGATTCGTAAGCCCGAGGACTGTGAGTTCTACGATCTGGACGTGAAGTATGTCGACCCTACGGACATCCATCGCATTCCGGCGCAGATTTCACCCGAGAATTACGCTCGTGCCCAGGAGCTTGCCTGTGCTGCTCACAAGGCCCTCGGTTGCCTGGGTATCTCGCGCAGCGACTTTATCGTGAGTGAGGACGGCCCCGTTATCCTCGAGACCAATACCATTCCCGGCATGACCGATACGTCGCTGTATCCGGACGAGATCCGCCACACCGACGACATGACGTTCCCGCAGGTCTGTGACAGCCTGATCCGTATGGGCCTTCGTCGAGCGGGCATTGCATGCTAATCGAGGACGCGGTTTCGTCAGGAACGCCGCAGTTTGTCATCGACTCCTATGCCACGCTTGCCGAACGCGCCAAAACGCAGTCCTTTGGTCTTATCGAGGAAGATGTGATTGTCCTCGATACCGAGACCACAGGTCTTTCGGTGCAGGACAATGAACTGATCGAGATCTCGGCGGCCCGTCTTTCGGGCCGCGAGATCGTCGACCGTTTCGATACCTTCGTGCATCCCAAGCAGCTGATTCCCGCCGAGATTACCGAGCTCACGAGCATTACAAATGCCGATGTGGCAGATGCCCCGTCGGCCGTTGAGGCCGTCGCCGCTCTCGCCGATTTTGTCGGTGGTTGCCCGGTGATCGCACATAACGCCACGTTCGACCGCTCGTTTATCGAGTCGGTCAAAGGCGGCGTCAACGTGAGCGATATTTGGATCGATTCGCTGGCGCTGTCGCGAATCGCGCTTCCGCGCCTGGCCTCGCACAAGCTGTCTTTTATGGCCGATCTGTTTGGCTGTGACTCGGTATCACACCGTGCCAATGCCGACGTCGACGCCCTGTGTGGCGTATGGCGCGTGTTGCTCGTGGCGCTCACCGACTTGCCCCAGGGCCTCATGGCGCGCCTAGCCGACATGCATCCGGATGTGCCTTGGTCCTATCGTCCTATCTTCTCATTCTTGGCAGGGCAGAACCCTGGTTCTATCTTCTCTCTCAGCGCCGCTCGTGCTGACGTTCTCAAGGCCGATCGCGCCGACGATCGGGTGGACGCCGACGAACTGCCGGTCCTCAAGATGCCGAGTCGTGAGGAGATTGAGGCAGACTATGCGCCAGGTGGCCTGGTCAATCGCATGTACCCCACCTACGAGCCGCGTGATGAGCAGATTGCGATGGCGCTCGAGGTCCGCGATGCGCTGGTCACGGGCACTCATCGTGTAATTGAGGCGGGCACGGGCGTCGGCAAATCGATGGCCTATCTGGTGCCTTTTGCCGAGGCAGCACGCCGTAACAACATCACGGTTGGTATTGCGACCAAATCGAACAATCTCGCCGACCAGCTCATGTACCATGAGCTGCCAAAACTTGCCGAGCAACTGGACGGTGGTCTGTCATTTTGCGCTCTCAAGGGGTATGACCACTATCCGTGCCTGCGCAAGCTTGAGCGCATGAGCCGCGGCCAGGCCGAGATTACCACCAAGCGCGATCCGGCGGACACGCTCACGGCGGTCGCGGTCATTATGGCGTACGTCTGCCAATCAGCCGATGGCGACCTCGACTCACTTGGCATTCGGTGGCGCAGCGTCAACCGCCCCGACTTTACGACGGCCTCGCGCGAGTGTGCTCGTCGCCTCTGCCCGTTTTTCCCTGATAAATGTTTGGTCCACGGCGCTCGCCGTCGTGCGGCGCATGCCGATGTGGTGGTCACCAACCATTCCCTGCTGTTCCGCAACGTTGCGGCCGAGGGCAGGATTTTGCCTCCGATTCGTCATTGGGTAATCGACGAGGCCCATTCCATCGAGCGCGAGGCGCGCCGCCAGTGGGCGCGCGTGGTGTCGGCGGACGAGTCACGCGTTCTGTTTGAGCGCCTGGGTGGCTCGAGCACCGGCGCGCTAAGCCAGGTTTCCCGTGATTTGGCAACCTCCGAGGGCTCTACGCTCTATCTGGGCCTTACTGCCAAGGCGACGTCGACGGTTGCGCGCGCGAGCATGGCAATCGCCGACGTGTTCGATGGCGTTCGCGAGCTCGGCCGCCGTGCCCGTGGGGGTTATGACAATGCCAATCTATGGATTGGCCCCGAACTGCGCGAATCTGACGACTGGCATGATTTCTTACAGTCGGCCTACGCTGCCATCGACGCGTTGGAACAGGCTGACAAGAGCGTCGACGCGCTGGTGCAAGCCGTCGCCGCCGACAAGCCCGAGGTTGTTGTCGACCTGCGTGATATCTCGCGCCGCTTGCACGAGCTGGCCGAGAACCTCAAACTCATCATTGACGGCACCGATGAACACTACGTGTATTCGCTGCAGGTCAATCGCAGGTTGCGTGCCGGCGGAGAGTCAATGACCGCAGAGCGCATCGACATTGGCGAGGCCTTGGCAACCGAGTGGCTGCCCGAGGTTCACACGGCTATCTTTGCCTCGGCGACCATGACGGTGTCCAAAAGCTTTGAACACTTTAACCACGCGGTCGGCCTCGATCGCATCGGTGCTTCAACATCCTCATCGTTGCACTTGGACTCGAGCTACGACTTCGATTCGAACATGGCTGTAGTCGTTGCGGGTGATATCCCCGATCCGCGCGATCGTGAGAGCTATCTTACGGCGCTCGAGCGCGTGCTGGTCGACGCCCATCTTGCCATGGGCGGATCGGTGCTCACACTGTTCACCAATCGGCGCGACATGGAAGACCTGTACGCCCGCGTTGAGCCCAAGATGGCCCGTGCGGGTCTGGAACTCAACTGCCAGCAGCGCAACTCATCTCCTCGTCGCCTGCGCGACCGGTTTATCAGCGAGCCGACTTCATCGCTTTTTGCGCTTAAGGCCTTCTGGGAGGGATTCGACGCCAGCGGCGAGACGCTGCGCTGCGTCATCATTCCCAAGCTGCCGTTCTCGAGCCCCACGGACCCGCTCTCGTGCGAGCGCAACCTGCGTGAAGACCGCGCTTGGGCGCGCTATTCGCTGCCCGAGGCGGTGCTCGAGGTCAAGCAGGCGGCCGGCCGCCTTATCCGCTCGTCGACCGATTGCGGCGTGCTGATTCTGGCCGACCCGCGCCTGGTGACGAAGGGCTACGGAAAGAAGTTCTTAACGTCGCTGCCCACGAGCTCCTACCAGCGCATCGAATCGGCACAGATTGGGCACTATCTGCAACTGTGGCGTGCACGCCACGAGCGGCGGCGCTAAAGCGGACAGACGAGGGTTTTTGCCATATCGCACAGACGCTTTGACAGGGCGGGGTCATCCAAGATGCGGATGGCTCCGCCCGCTGCGATTACCTGGCTCAGTAGCCAACGCTCGGAGCCATAATGCACGGTTACCGTTGCCATGTCTGCCCCGCTGCGCTCGATTAGGGTGATGCCGGCCCAGTCCAGATGCTCCGCCATATCGAATGGCATCAAGAGCTTTGCGCTACGCTGCGTCCGAGCAAGGGAATCGTGGAGGGATGTGACGTCCGGTGCATGAGGTACGACGGAGTCTTCCGTCAAGGCGAGTCCCTCGATTTTATCCATGCGATAGGTGCGCTGCTCATCGACCGCGATGTCCCAGGCAATCAGGTATGTTTGGTCGCCGTTTGCCGTAATGCGCAAGGGGTCGACCAGACGCTCACGTGGCCGTGCATCGTCCATCGAGCGATACGAGATGCGGCAGCGAACACCGTCCTGAATGGCGCAGCTCAGCTGCTGCCAGTGCGACCCGTGGTTGACGGTGTCAAAGACGCGCTGGTTATAGCCGAGCTCTTCGGGTAGAAGGGCATGTCGAATCCGAGCTGCCGTATGCGGCTCGATCCCCAACGATTCAAGTTCATGGTTGAGCACAGCGCCCTCGGCGGCACTCAAGCGCAGCGGTAGCACACGCCCGGCGTCACCGGTGAGGACCACACGCTCGCCGCGGCATTCGCAGATGATGCGCGCGCCCGATTCTCGGTCCGCGAGCGTCGAGACGATCTCGAGAATCTCGTCGAGCGATACCCCCGTGATGTCAAAGCGACTGCAAATCTCGGTCCGTGTCATGCCGCTCTCGCCGGCGGCGTAGAGGGCCTCCATGATGTCGATGGCGCGCGAGAGTCTCTGCTCGCTGGTGAGTTTACGCACGGGCATACTCGTGCACCGTCCTTTCAATGAGGTGGTTCCACGCCTGTTTGAGCGATTTGGGGGCCACGGGCCTCATGCCGTCCATGGCGTGGGCCATGCAAAATGAGGCGCCGGCTTCAAGATCGCGCACGTCAACGGTCCAGGTCCATCCCACATCGGTGTGTACGAGCTCACCTCGCCCACGCGTGAGACCGTTGATCATATCGATCTGCGTCTGAGGGGCGAATGAGAACGTGGCTGCAACGGGCGGTCGGTCGGCAAAATCGAATTCAAAGAACAGGTAGTCGCTGAGGTTGAAGTCCGCGGGGATGACGTAGGCCTTCGAAGGACGCCAAGCGCGAACGATACGGTCGCAGCGGAATGTCCTGATGTCGTCGGTGACGTTGTCGAGGCCGCAGAAGTAAGCCACGCCCTCGCGCTCGAACATGCCGTAGACGCAGACGGTACGTTCTCTCTGCTCGCCGCGTCCGTTCTGATATAAAAACCGCAGCGCGCATCGCTCGGCAAAGGCGCTCCAAACCGCATCGACGGTGGGAGAGCGGCTGATCGGCGCCTCGTCTACCGTCGTCCTGCCGGTGAGATAGGCAATCTTGGAGCGAATATCGGCAAGCGGTGCGGCAAAAGTGGATGAGCCGGCCGCTAGTGTCTGGTCGATGGCGTTGAGCAGGATATCGGCGTCGTCTGCGGTAATGAGGCCGCCTGCCGCAAACGTGTGCTCGCGGTCGATTGTCCACGAGCTTTCCTCGGTCTCCTGCGCGCCGGTGGGGCGAACCTCCTTGATTAAGATGCCGCGTTCGAGCAGCTTGTCACGATCGCGTCGAAACTTGCGCTTATCCGAGTCGATATTGCCCGAGCCATATCCCAGGTCAGAATCCAAGACGATCTGCTCGGTCGTCAGCGGTTCGGGGGAGCTATTGAGCACAAAGAAAAGATTGAGGATGCGCTGAGCCGTTTTATCGAAACTGGGCTCCGAATTTCCCTTTTTAATTGTCTCGGTCGTGTCGCTTGCCGTCATAGAGTCCTCGCATGAGAAGTGGTTTGCTGCCATGATTTTAGTCCGATATGGAGATTAGGCTATATCCTTGTCCGCTCGGGGCGTTAAGATGGCCCGAATTCGGTCGTTTGCGCTCGCTCGGGGTATACTTTCGACTATATACGGTTCTAATGTGCATGCATTGGGCCTATTTGTCGGATTATGGATGTGGAGCGCACATGGCGAACACCCAGAACTATATTAACCACCTGCTGCAGAACACCGGCATTACGCCGGCATGCAGCGAAGAAGAGCGCTTGGCTGCCGAAGATATCGCTCAGATCTTCCGCAACCACGGCTTTGACCCCGAGGTTCAGGAGTTCAATGCCCCGGCGCCCAGTAGGTTGGCATTTGCCGTTACCGGTATTCTTGCGTTTGCCGGCGCCCTGCTGATGGGCATCGGCGGCGGTATCGGCTTGGTCGGCACCTTGCTGGCCATTGTCGGCGCCGTTCTTTACGTGCTCGAGCGCACGGGCCACCCCGTGGTTTCGCGCCTGGGCAAGACGGGCGTGAGCCAAAATGTCATCGCCTACCACAAGGCCTCGGGCCCGCTCGCGTCCCCGCGTAACCGCCCGGTGGTCGTTGTCGCACACTACGACTCTCCCCGTGCTGAGCTGCTCGCCCGCGAGCCTTATGCTTCGTATCGTGCGCTCATCGCCAAGCTGTTGCCCGTTGCCACGGTTGCCCCCGCTGCCGTTGCCATCCTGCGTATTCTGCCGCTCCCCGGCGCGCTCAAGGTTCTGCTGTGGATTGTCGCGATCCTCGCTTCCCTCGTTGCACTCGCCAACGCGGTAAACATCATCTCTAACCGCCACATTCTTCCCTATACGTCTGGCGCGGTGTGCAACAAGTCTTCTGTCGCCGCTATGCTCGGCGTTATGGACAACGTTGCTCCCTTCCAGGGCGAAAACGAGTTTCCCGACGATGTTCCGTTCGATACCTATTTTGGGGAGCAGAAGCGTCGTGCCGAGGAAATGGCGCGCGCAGCGGCGGAATATGCCGCGGCCCAGCAGCAAAACGACTACGGCAACACCATCGAGTATGAAGAGCCTACCTACGCCGAGGACGAATTCGGTCAGCCGATTGCTCCCGACGCTCAGACCGAGCCCGAACAGGGTGAGGCTTTCGACGAGCAAATCGAGGGCTTTGAGGGTGCGTCTGCCGACGAGACGCTGATCGGCGCTATCGTGCCCGAGGATCAGAATCAGGCTGCCCAAGCCGAAGAGTTCAATGACGAGGTTCCCGCTGCCGAGCCGGCGGAGGAGTCTGCCGAGCCCGAGCCCAAGCTCTATCGCAACGCCGCCGGCAACATCCGCTTTGGTTCGGATGCCATCCGTGCGCTCGGAATGCTTCCCGAGTCCTGCACGCTCGATTACGAGGAGGGCGAGGAGCCAACGTTTGAGCCCGAGCCTGCCCCCGTCGTGGCTGCGCCTGCGCCCGTTGTCGCTGCGGATGATGAGTCTGCCGCGGTTACCGCTGCCGTTGCCGATCCCGAGGCGGTGTCCGCGTTCGATCCCGCGGCAGGACTGGACATTTTGGCTCCCGCCGCACCGGCGCAAGACGTTGCGGACGAGTCTGACGACGATTACGTTGAACAACCGAGGCGCGTGTCTTACGAGAGCGATACTGATTTCTCGGCCGAGATTCCCGCGGCAACGCCGCATGCCGACATTGCATCCGCGTTCTCGTCGATTGGCGCCAGCGCTTCCAACTTCTTTAAGGGTGCGTTTGCAAAGGGCAAGAAATTTGTCGACGATTTCGAGGAGAAGCGCGCTGCCGCACGCGAGGCTGCCGAGCAGGAGGCTATCGCTCAGCAGCAGGCAGCCGAGGCGGCACGTGAGCTCGCGGCGCAAGAGTTCGAGCAGAACGAGGCTATGCAGTCCGCGCCCGTCGAAGCCGCCGAAGCTACAACGTCCTTTGAGTCCCAGCAACCGGCGTCCGCGGATGTTGTTGAAGCGACGACGTCTTTCGAGGCTCAGCAGCACGTCGATAGCACCGTGTCGTTTGATGCCGCGCAGTTCGATTCCACGATAACGTTTGAAAAACAGGGCACCGCGATTGCCGAGCCCCTTCCTGTTTCCGATGAGCAGGGCGACGCGGCAGACGATGACGAGCCTGTTGATGCTGCCGAAATCCAAGATGCCGCCGAGGACGAGCCCGTCGAGGCCAACTCTGACGAAGAGCAATACGCGGCAGCCGAGCAAGATGATTCGACCGAGGTCGAGCAGGAGGAAGTGCCTGCGGTTTCCGAGACTCCCGAGACGGATGAGTCGAGGCCTTATTCCACGCAGATTTTCACCATGCCGACCCCGAGTGGTTCCGGTGCCACGGTTGCCAATGTTGCTCCCACCCAGGACGAAACGGTCGATTCCCTTATGGCCCAGATTTCCTCCCAGGCATCGCCGCGCCCGCAGATGAATGTTCCCGATCCGGCGTCGGCACCGTCGCCTGCACCTTCCTCGTCTCCGCTGGCTTCGGTCCCCGATCCGTCGCTGCCGTCTATGAAGCAGGCAAACGTTGCGTCTCGCACGTCGCTGTTCGACCTTCCCGACCCCTCCGCACAGGTCAACGATCCCTTTGCTACTGTCCAGGGCCCCGAACCCACATCGGCACCCGTTGCGCCTCCTATGCCCGTTGCGTCGGGCGCGCAGCCGATCGAGACCATTTCGGCTCCCGCCCCGGCGGCACCCAAGTCTCGTAAGCGCGGCCTGGGTGGTCTGTTCGGCCGTAAAAAGAAAAACGAGCAGGACAGCATGAGTGACTGGCTGGGCGTCGAAGACGATTACGATGCCAAGAAGTCCGGTCGCGGTATCGGTTCGTGGGATAACTTCGAGGACGATAACGATGGCTGGAAGGGTGGCGCTACGTCTTCCGATGGCGCTTCTTCCGAAGATATGCTCTCGGCTGTCGCCTCTATGGGCGATGATGAGCTGCTCGGTCACGATATCTGGTTTGTGGCAACGGGCGCCTCGGATTGTGATGGCGCTGGCATGAAGGCCTTCTTGGCTTCGCATCGCGATAAGCTCCGCGGCGTTTTCTTTATCAATCTTGAATCCGTCGGCGCCGGTAGGCTTTCGGTGGTGACGGTCGAGGGCGAACAACAACTGCTCAAGGGCGATCGCCGCATCATGAACCTGGTCAGCAAGGTCTGCAAGTCGTTCCATGTCGATTGTGGCGCGCTCGAGATGCCCTATGCCAAGACCGATGCCTATGCTGCGCTCGAGGCGAGCCGCCGAGCCCTTACCATCGCCGGCGTGGACGGCACGCGTCTGGCTTGCGCTCGTACCGAGGACGACCTGCCCCACAATGTCAACCCGACGAACATTGCCACGGTATCCGAGGTCGTGACCGAGGTTATCCGCCGTTCGTAGACGGAGCTCTAAGGAGTCAACGTGTTTTCGTATATTAAGCGCCATTGGCCTGTCTACGTGATTTTGACCTTGATTGCCATTGCGTTAGGATTTGGGGCTGCCTACATCGTGGGTGCAAAGGGCTCGACCCCCGCCTCCGCAATCAGCGAAGAGGTGGAGCAAGAACAGAGTACGGGTGCCGATGGGATTCCTGAGTCCGAGCAGGCAATCGTTGATGGTGGATCTTCGTCTGCAGAGTAGATGCGGCGATTTAAATGATTGAAAGCGGGCGAGCCAGGGGACTGGCTCGCCCGCTTTTTCATCGCGCTAGCGCTTCTTTGGGATCGACCTAAGGCGAGCGAACCATAGGGCTGCGGCACCCGAGGTCAGGAGCGCGGTGATGCAAGCGGCGATGGGAACTGATCCTGTTGCCGGTAGGTCCTGCGGTAGGGTACAGCGTTGAATGACGCTGTCCTCGTCATGTGACTCAAGTTTATCGCCGCCGCCGTTGCGGCAAAGATCGACGCGCGCGCTGTTGGTGAGTGCGGTTTGGGGCGTATAAGCCGACGTTGCCTGCATGTGTACGACTGCGCCCCGAGCGTCTGTGCCAAGGATTGCTTTGGCATCGTCAAGGTCGTCGTGCTCATCTTTGAGATCATCGCGGGTCCAAGAATCCGCATCGCTTCGAGTCGTAAAGTCGGCGGCTACCGCACCGTATTCAATTCGAATGCCCGTTACGACGGTATTGGATGCAAGGTCGAGTTCTTTCGCCTCGAGTGTGGTGGATTCCGTGGTCGAGATATCCGCCTTCCAGAGGTGCCAACCGTCGTAATCGACGAGGCGACAGTCCTCACCCAGGCTCTCTTTTACTTCGTCGGACTCAAGCCAAGGATTTTCGTGCCCATCGTCAAGTGTCGCGTTTGCCGGCTCATCGACGTCTGTCGAGTCCAACGGCGTCGTGCGATACCATACGTTGCACAGACCGTTGAGGTCGCCGATGGCGACGGGGGTTTCGATTGAGATGAATCTCGCTGTGCCGTCTTTGGCGCACTCAAGATCATCGGTAATCGTAAACTCATCAACCCAAGTAGCGGAATCGTTTCGAGCATCGATGGTATAGGAGAAAAGCCCATCACTATTGGTTTGCGTCGTGGCGCGGTTTTTACCATCGCCGTTAGCCAACAGGCCCTTTTCGATAGGTTGGACAAGTTCCTGACGCTTGTCGACCTGCCCCTTGATCTCGATGGGCGCATCCTTCATCGCGACGGATTGGACTTCTCCCGTATCCTTTATTTCAAACGTTATCTCCTCGGCAAGGTCATAGGTCCGCGGAGACATCATTTCGCGCAACGAGTAGGTGCCGGGTGCAAGATGTTCGACGCGGTGCGGCTTGTCGGATGAGGTCCAGGAGTCTATTTCGGTTTTATCGGGACCATATAAGGTGAGTTGTGCGCCTTTCACTTCCTGCTCTCCGCTTGCATCGACCTTGGAGATATCAACCTTGGTGTAATCGTCGGATACGTTAAGCCGTGCTTCTACAACGGGTGTTTTCTGGTCGGCATAAGTAAGGTCGACAATATGGGTTGTCCGATCGAGCAAGAAGCCTGCCGGCGCTTGAGTCTCGACAACCTCGTAGCGTGCGGTGCCAGATCCCAGCGGGAGGTCGTCCGCGCGTGCTTCTCCAGTTTCATCCGTCGTGACGGTCGCGACAGTCTCACCGTCGAGCGCGGCAATGCTACCGTCGGGGCGCACGATATCACCCGAGGCACGGATCTCAAAGATGGCGCCCGCGAGGCTGCTGCCGTCTACGGCATCGGTTTTAACGATCCTGATGTTTCCGGTCGCGGCGTGGTCATAACACGAGGCGATTGCAACGGGCGTTAGGTTCATGTCGGCGGGTATGTTTACCTCGATCTCTTCGTCGACAAGATAGGGCTCTTTGGCCGAGGTTTCGCGTACATAATAGGTGCCCGGCACGAGCGATTCGGGCAGTGTGACGGTCCCGGTCGCGTCAGTCGTAAAGGTGTCCATTACGTTATGTGCTGGATACCAGCAAGTTTGTGAGACAGGTTCATGATTGATGTCGAGGAGTTGGAAGGTGAATCCGGCTAGTGGAACAGAAGCGCCTGTTTGGGCATCGCGTTTTACAATCTGGAGATGCGTCGACAGAGCGTGGTTGTCCACGATATATTGAAGCTCGGCGCCGTTGGAAATCTGATTGGCCCCGACGGTCCATTCCCCTGCACGTTTAAAACCCTCGGGGACGGTTTCCGGAACCTCGCGAATCGTGTAGCCGGCACGGTCGTATGGGACGGCTCCGTGGACACCGGCGGGTCGCTTGCCTGTGCCGAACCATGCTTCGGGCTGGTCTTTGGTGGAGGCAAAGCCATAGATGTTTGTGGTCAGTGTGCCAACAACCTGCTGAGAGCTGTTGCTGACAACCTCAAAGACAACACCACCCGCCGGCTGCTCCAGGCCGGATTGGTCGCTATTGCCGTAATCCTTGAATTTGGAAATCTCAAGGTCAAACGCAATGGGGATATCGGAAATGCGAGATTCGATCTCGACCACGCCTGAATCGCCGAGCTGGTCGGCTCCGACGGTATAGGTCCAGCTGTCGTTGGATGGCAGGTAGCCCTCGGGGGCTTTTGATTCGTAGATGGTAAAGGTTCCTAAGGGGACATCGGCGAGGGTGGCCCGACCGCTTTCGTCGGTCGTGAGGATTTGCGCCCATCCAGGGGTTGATTGTGACACACACGTGAACTCTGCTCCTGCGAGTGAAGATCCCACCTGGGGGCCGGCATTCGTCGCGGCATCGAGTTTTACGATACGCAGGTTGATGGTGCCGGGCTGTTCATCAATGGCGACCTGTCCACCGTCATTCCCCGTGGTAAAGGCGATGCGATCACGACGGGGGACATAGCCGGCCGGCGCCTTCGTTTCAACTAGGTAGTATGCCGTGTTGGGCAGAAGTGTTGCTTGCGCCCGACCGTTGCTGTCCATCTGGATGGTGCCGACATGCGCGCCGCTGGCGCTCTCAAAAATATCGAATGATGCCCCGTCAAACTGATAAGTATTGTTTCCGCTGGTAATGGCGGCGTTTGCAGACTGTTTTTTGAAGGAAACAGAGACCGCCGGCAGTACATAGAGCATGTCTTGACGTTTGCTGCCGCCCGATACGGCTCCTAGATAGCGCCGCGCGCGGTGCGGAGCGGCTTTGATGCTTCCTGATTTTGCGTTGTCGTGGAGCCACCGCGCAGCCGCCACGACTTCATTGTCGGCGGTAAAGTGCCCACTCTTGGTTTTGCCCTGAGCGGTCGTGTAGGAATAGGTACCGTCGACATGGGTAGTGCCGTTGAGCATCCACACGGCAAGCTGGGTTGCGGCGCGGGCGCGATCGGGTGAAAGGTGGTAACCGCCAAACGACGTGGCGGTAGGATATCCGTGACAAACGATTGCCGCGAACTCGTCGTCGAGCCACACCCAGCCTTGATCAAAGTTGAGCCATGGGCCGCCCGGCTTGGTGGGGCCGGGGCGCTCCTGGTTCATGCAGTAGGCAATCGAGGCGTCTTGAGCTTCATACTTGCCGATGAAGAAGGGCCCACAATCATCGCTAATAGTGCGGAAGCCGAGTTGGTCGTAGCCATCGACGGCAAATGCGGCTCTCGGTGCCAGGCAGCCGAAAAGCAGGAAGAGGAGCAGGAGCAGCGGACCTGTTGCGATTGCGCTGTGGACAGAGTGCGTGGGTGCGTTGGACATGGCTGCTCCTTATCCCTCGTGCGCCGCATGGGGAGGTTGCGACGCGTAGGATGAGGCTACCCCCGAGGTTCATGCGGGTAAGTACCGGAGCCTGACCAAAAGCTTGCCCGATTTCTGACAAATCGAGCTCAAATACAACAATCAAGCAAAAGCGCAGGTAGAAGATAAGGAGAACAGGAAGTCAAAGGTCCTCGTCTCCACAATTGACGCGATTTTCAAACGAATCTCCACAGCTAAAACAAGCATCGCCACCCTTGTATCGAACAAGACAACCGCGTTATACTAGCCAACACACAAGCGGGCATCGCCAAGTGGTAAGGCATCAGCTTCCCAAGCTGACACTCGCGGGTTCGAGTCCCGTTGCCCGCTCCAGTTAAGAGCACAAGCACGGCACCATCACGGTTCCGTGCTTTTTTCAATAAAGTGCCGGGACTCGAACCCGACAGGGTGCGAGCGTTAAGCAAACGCGAAGCGTTTGTAGCGAGCAGGCGAAGGCGCCGACAGGCGCCTGAAGCCGGTGCGGATTTGCGAAGCAAATACGCGGACGTCCCGTTACCCGCTCCACCGAGCGCGGAAGACCTCGGGACGGCCAATTCAACAAAGTCTTCCCTATCGTCTCCGTGAATCCGAGGAGATCGCCGCAGCCGGTCCGCGTCCGCGACGCGGACGCGCGGATGTCCCGTTGCCCGCTCCATGGAGCAAGGAAGGTTTCGGGAATGGTAGATTCAGCCCGCTTTGCTCCCGCACTTCCCCGGATCTCGGTATGCCACTGAAGCCGGTGCGGATTTGCGAAGCAAATGCGCGGACGTCCCTATGCTCGCTCCAATTCCAAAATGTTAGGTTAATGCCTGCTGCCCATACTTGCACCTGCGCACGGTACAATGGTTGGGTTACGACCAACGTGCCAATAACCAAAAAGGAGCCGCTATGATCGATCGCTATACCCGCCCGGAGATGGGACACATCTTCTCCCTCGAGAACAAGTACGCCATTTGGCAGGAGATCGAGGTCTTGGCCTGCGAGGCCCAGGCGGAGCTCGGCAAGATCGGTATTTCCAAAGACGAGGCCCAGTGGATCCGCGACCATGCCAACTTTGAGAAGGCGAAGGTCGATGAGATCGAGGAAGTCACGCGCCACGACGTCATTGCCTTCCTGACCAACATGAAGGAATACATCGATGCCGATGTTCCCGAGGGCGACCCCAAGCCCAGCCGCTGGGTTCACTATGGCATGACCAGCTCGGATCTGGGCGACACGGCCCTGTGCTACCAGCTCACCCAGGCCTGCGACCTGATCATCGAGGACGTCAAGAAGCTCGGCGAGATTTGCAAGCGTCGCGCCTTCGAGGAGCGCAACACGCTCTGCGCCGGCCGCACTCATGGCATCCATGCCGAGCCGATGACCTTTGGCATGAAGTTTGGCTCTTGGGCCTGGGAGCTCAAGCGCGATCTGGACCGTCTTGAGGATGCCCGCAAGAACGTTGCCTTTGGTGCCATCTCGGGCGCTGTCGGCACGTACAGCTCCATCGAGCCGTTTGTCGAGGAATATGTCTGCGAGCACCTGGGCCTGGTTCACGACCCGCTGTCCACGCAGGTTATTAGCCGCGATCATCACGCCTACCTCGCCGGCGTTCTCGCCACCACCGCGGCCACCTGTGAGCGCATCGCTACCGAGGTTCGCAATCTGCAGAAGACCGATACACTCGAGGCCGAGGAACCGTTCCGTAAGGGTCAAAAGGGCAGCTCCGCCATGCCGCACAAGCGCAACCCCATCACCATGGAGAAGGTCTGCGGCCTGTCGCGCGTCGTGAAGGCCAACGCGCAGGTTGCCTTCGACAACGTCGCCCTGTGGCACGAGCGTGACATTTCGCACTCCTCTGCCGAGCGCGTCGCCCAGGCCGACAGCTTCATCGCCCTCGACCACATGTTCCAGTGCCTCATTCGCGTTATCGACGGCCTGCAGCTGTACCCTGCCCGCATGATGGCCAACCTCAATAAGACCCGCGGCCTCATCTTCTCCTCCAAGGTGCTGCTCGCCCTCGTCGATACGGGCATCACCCGCGAGGACGCGTACGCCATTGTGCAGGAGAACGCCATGGCAACCTGGCACGAGGTACAGGATTGTGTCTCCGGCCCCACCTTTAAGGAGCGTCTCGAGGCCGACCCGCGCTGCACCGTCAGCCAGGAGAAGCTCGACGAGATCTTTGATCCATGGGACTTCCTCACCCGTATCGACACGGTCTTTGATCGTCTGGAGCAGCTGAGCTTCGAGTAGGTTCGGGCATAACGTTAGCTTTTTAGGGCGCTTTGCTGGTAATGTGTGTTGCCGGCAAAGCGCCTCGTTGCATTTAGGGAAAGACGGGGATAATAGTCGTCTCGAATAACATTCTGAGAGGGGATCGCATGATTTCGTTTGATTACAAGCCTCAGGGCGTGTGTGCTCGCAATATTCACCTTGACCTTTCCGATGACGGCAACAAGGTGATAGGCGTTGAGTTTACCGGTGGCTGCGACGGCAATCTCAAGGCAATCTCCAAGCTGGTCGAGGGCGCTCCTGCCGATCGCGTAATCGAGGTTCTCGCCGGTAATACCTGCGGTATGAAAAAGACCTCCTGCGCCGACCAGCTTACGCGCGCCATCGAGGCCGCTCGCGCCGAGATCGCCTAATGGGTATCGCCGATCACATCAAGAACGGAATATCGCGTCGCGGCTTTGTACTCGGTGGGGCTGCCGCGGGCGCTGCCACGGTGCTTGCCGGATGCTCGAAAAAAACGGGCACCAGCGATGATGCCGCCGGCGAGCCGCAGGTTATCAAGGATGATTCCAAAATCATCTCGATTACGGATGAGTACGAGGCAGTCGACATCGATCTTGAGCCGGCGGCGTCATGGACGCTGCCTCTGGGTACGCTGCTGTACTACTGCGACGGCGATTACGCCGCGGCGATGATGGCGCCCGCATCGGCACTGCACGCCAACACACTCGGTGTGCTCAACCTGGGCGATGGCTCGCTAACCACATTAATCGAGGATCCTATCGAGGGCACGGGATACGCATTCTACGATGTCCGTGCCGGCGACGGCGTATTCGCGTGGGTTGAGATGAACTTTGCCAATTCATCGTGGAAGCTCTACGCTCAAAATCTGTCGGGCGCTTCGCTCTCTGGCGATGTGGTTGAGCTCGATCGAGGTGGCAAGGACTATGATCCGCCCCTGTTTACGGCGTTCGGGTCATCGGTTATCTGGTATAAAATGCCTTCGGCAGGCGGCAATAAAACGAGTAGTGATTCGTTTTGCTATCGTCGCTCGCTTGATGAATCCAAGGCCGAGATAATTTGGAAATCGACGGGTCGCTTTGCATCGGCCCCGCGCGCGAGCGACGGCATTTTGACCATCTCGCCGCGTGTCCGCAACGACGAGGGCGTCTACTACGGCATAACGGCAATCGATCTGACCGACGGCAACAACACCAAACGTGCCCAGCTAGTTCTTCCCTCGTCAGTCTCGCCTTTCGAGGCCGTATACATGGGCGATACCTTCGTGTTTTCTATCGAGGCGACCTATAGTGGCGTGGGCAGCCTGGGCAACATGGGCACGTATATCGGTAATGAGGGAGGGCCGTATCTCTTCCTGTCCCGCGAGCCGCTCGCATGTGCGGCTGGCAAGAAGAATAAATACCTTGTTAAGGTACAGGCGTCGCATTTCCTGATCGACACCTCTGCCAAGACCTATGGCTCGCTGCTGTCGCCCGACCGCGCTTTAGAGTATGGCGATTATCCAGCTACGGCGGGAAAGTCGGACTCATTTCTTACGTACGCCACGGTACGCAACAGCCAGGGTATACCCGAGACGGTCACTGCACGCCTATTCTCTCTTTAAGCTTAGAGGGGTTAAAAAGGCGCCAACAGGGGAATAAACGCGTTGTAATTGTGAGTACCGCCCGCCGAGCTGCCGCGTCATAGCGGCATCCGGCGGGCTCAGGTGCGTTAAAATGGGCTTGTTCTTAGCTAATTGAGACAGGGGGGGCCGTGTTATGGCTTCAGATGCAAAAAAGATTCTGCTGGTCGAGGATGAGAAGGCAATCCGTGACGCCGTCGCTGCCTATCTCGAGCGCGAAGGCTACTGGGTTGTGGGCGTCGGCGACGGCCAGTCCGCGATCGAGGAGTTCGAGAAGCATCAGTTCGACCTGGTCGTGCTCGACCTTATGCTCCCCAAGATCCCCGGCGAGCGCGTTTGCCGCACCATTCGCGATACCTCGGATGTCCCCATCATCATGCTGACGGCTAAGGGCGAGATCGAGGACCGTATTATCGGTCTTGAGCTCGGCGCCGACGACTATCTGATTAAGCCGTTCTCGCCGCGCGAGCTCGTCGCTCGCGTTCGCGCTCTGTTCCGCCGTGCCCATCAGGCTGACGAGCCCGCCGTCGAGGTACTCGACTTCGGCGATCTGGTCATCGATATCTCGGGCCACAAGATCTTGGTCGAGGGCAAGGAAGTCGATCTGACGGCTTCCGAGTTCAAGCTGCTCACCACGCTTGCCCGCCATCCCGGCCGTGTGTATAACCGCATGGAGCTGGTCGAGAAAGTGCTTGGGTATGACTTTGAGGGCTATGAGCGCACCATCGATAGCCACGTGAAGAATCTTCGCGCCAAGCTGGGCGATGATCCCAAGAAGCCCAAGTGGCTCTACACCGTCCATGGTGTCGGCTATCGCTTCGAGGCTCCGGCCAAGACCGATAAGTCGGACGAGAAATAGGGAAATCACTTATGACACCTGCGCGCTTTGAAATCGGACAAAAGCACAAGCAGGAGAGCGAGGCGGGTTCCAAGGCTAGTTGGAACACGCCTCGTTCCGATTCACGGCCAACGATGAGCTATCCCTCGCGCATGGCACTTGCTTTTGCTCTGACATCGCTCATGACGGTATTGGTGCTGGTGGGCGTTGTCTCTGTTGTGTGGGGCACGGTCTTTTCGGATTACACACGCTCCAATATCGTCGAAATCGCAAATTCCGCTGCCGAGAAGTTGGCAACCTCATATGAGGAAAACGGCTCTTGGACCGCGGGAGAACTGCGCACGGTCGCAACGTCGAGTTTGGTTTCCGACGATCTGGGCATGCAGGTCGTCAATAAAAAGGGCGTGATCGTTTATGACGATTCCTGGCCCTCGGCAAGCGCCACCGCCGATGTACGCGAAAACCAGGCTACGACCGACGACACGAGCGGCAAGAGGGCATCGCATAGCCCGGTCTCGTCTGCTCCAACCGACTCCGATAGCGTTGCTAACGTCGAGATTGTAACGTCTTCCGGCGAGCATGTCGGACAGGTAAAGCTGTGGGCCATCGGCTCCGACGCTCTGCTCACCAAGGCGGACTCTGCGTTTAGGGAGAAGACCTTTAACGCCATGGCCCTCGCCGCGGTTGTTGCAATCTGCATTTCGGTCGTTATCGGATCGCTCGTGTCGCGCATGCTCACCAAGCCGATTCATCGCATCACCAGTACCGCAAAGCAAATCCGTGACGGCGACCTGTCGGCTCGCACGGGACTGCGCGGTGATGACGAGATCGATCAGCTGGGTGAGACCTTCGATGAGATGGCCACTTCGCTCGAGAAGGATATGAAACACGAGAAGCGCCTGACCTCAGACGTTGCACACGAGCTTCGCACGCCGCTTATGGCCATGCTCGCAACGGTCGAGGCCATGCAGGATGGCGTGTATCCCACCGACGATGAGCATTTGGAAACCGTTGCTTCCGAGACGCGTCGCCTGGCTCGTCTGGTGCAGCAGATGCTCGACCTGTCGCGCATGGAAAACAGCACGGCTCCGCTCAACCTTGAGCCGGTGGACATGGTTCCTTTTGTGCGTTCCATCGTCAATGCCCAGGAGCGCCTGTTTGTCGACCGCGATCTGCGCCTGCGTTTTGCGGACGAGACCCAGGGTCACGACGATGTCGTTGAGGCCGATCCCGACATGATCACGCAATGTGTTATCAACCTCATGAGCAACGCCATGCGCTACACCCCCGAGGGCGGTTGGGTCGTGGTGTCGGTGCTCAGTGACCGCAAGCACGTCAGCATTGCCGTTTCTGATACCGGCATCGGTATTGCCAAGGACGATCTGTCGCGCATCTTCGGGCGGTTTTGGCGCGCCGATGCCAGCCGCGCCCGCGAAGCTGGCGGCCTGGGCGTTGGCCTCGCCGTGACCAAGCAGATCGTCGAGCGTCACCATGGCTACATATCCGTGGAGTCGGAGCTTGGAAAGGGTACGACTTTTACAATTCATCTGCCCCGCGAGCACACGGCGGACGCGGCATCTACTACAATGGAGCACTAGCTTTTCGCTATTCGGTGAAGGAGGGGCCGCGTCCCTGCCGCTCCGAGTTTGCGAAAACATGCGGGAAAGAACCCGCATTTCTGTCGTATTTAGGTAAGGAGTGACTCACGTGACAACGATGGAGCGTCGTCCGGATTCCCGTGGCAAGGTTCGTGATATCTACGATGCCGGTGAAAACCTGCTGATGGTCGCCACCGACCGCATTTCTGCGTTCGACTTCATTCTTCCCGACGAGATTCCGTTTAAGGGAGAGGTGCTCAATCGCATCTCGGCATTCTGGTTCGATAAGTTTGCCGACATCGTCCCCAACCATCTCGTTTCCATCGACCCGGCGGATTTCCCCGAGGAGTTTGCTGAGTATCGTGACTACCTCGCTGGCCGCGCCATGCTGGTTAAGAAGGCCCAGACGATTCCTATCGAGTGTATCGTCCGCGGCTATCTGACCGGTTCGGGCAAGAAGACCTACGACGAGAACGGCACCGTCTGCGGCATCCAGCTGCCTGAGGGCCTGACCGAGGCTTCCAAGCTTCCCGAGCCGTTGTTCACGCCGTCCACGAAGGCCGAGATCGGTGACCACGACGAGAACATCTCGTTCGAGCGTTGCTGCGAGATCGTGGGCGAGGACATCGCCACGCAGATTCGTGACCTTTCCCTCAAGATCTACAAGGCCGCTGCCGAGTACGCCGCGACCCGTGGCATCATCATTGCCGACACCAAGTTCGAGTTTGGTGTCATCGATGGCAAGGTCACGCTGATCGACGAGTGCCTCACGCCCGACTCCAGCCGTTTCTGGCCTGCTGCCAGCTACGAGGAGGGCAAGATCCAGCCTAGCTACGACAAGCAATTCGTCCGCAATTGGCTCAAGGCCAACTGGGATATGACGGGGGAGACCCCGCACCTGCCCGCCGAGGTCATCGATGGCACGTCCGAGCGCTATCGCGAGGCCTTCCAGATCATCACGGGCTCCCAGTTCACAAGCATGAAGGAGAACGCATAAGTGAGTACCCGTAGCGCCACGAACAAGCGCACGCAATCCCACGAAGTTACCGGGGTTGCGCGCAAGTCTGCCGCATCTGCTAAGCCCGCCCGCCAAGCAGCGAGCTCCGTTCGCGTCGTGCCGGCTTCGTCTAAGGCACGCCGCAAAGAGCTCGAGAAGGGCGAGAACCTCGAGGGCCTCTCTAAAGAGGAGAAGCGCGCCCGCAAGGCTAAGCAGCGCGCCAAGGAGGACCGCATCTATACGGTGTCGAATATCCTCCTCAAGCAGGACGAGGACTACACCAAGCGCCGTCGCATCTGGTGGATTGTGCTCGCCATTGGCATGGTGCTCGTCGTGGCAATTTGGGCCTCGCTGTACTTCGCTCCCGCTGGCATGGTGTCCAGCCCTGTCCAGATGGTCGGCATCGTTTTGTCCTATGTCATCATCCTGGGTGACTTTATCTACGACTTCGCTCGTATTCGTCCCTTGCGCAACATGTACCGCGCGCAGGCCGAGGGCATGTCCGAGAACAAGCTCAACGCTCTTATCGAGCGCGCAGCTGCCGAGGAGGACAAGAAGGACTCCAAGAAGAAGTAGCGTTTGCATACATACTTATCGCTAAGATATAAGGCGCGTCGTTTTTGCGGCGCGCCTTTTTACTGTTCTATAGATAGATGGAGTGGCACATGATTCGAGCTGCCCTGACGGTCGAAGAGGCCCTGGAGGGTATGAAGTCCCTGGAGCCCAAGATTAAAAACTATGCGCGCCTGGTCGTCCGCAAGGGCGTAAACGTTAAGCCCGGCCAGGAAGTCGTCGTTCAGTCTCCGGTTGAGTGCGTGCCGTTTGCGCGCGTGGTGGTCGCGGAGGCCTATGCTGCCGGCGCCGGCCACGTGACGGTCATCTGGGCCGATGATGCCGTGACGAGGCTCACGTACGAGCATGTCGAGAAAAGCTATTTTGAGCAGACGCCCGAGTGGAAGCGCCTGCAGCTGGATTCCCTGGCCCAGGACGGTGCCTGCTTTATCTTTATCGAGGGTGCGGACCCCGCCGCCCTTAAGGGCATCGATCCCGCTAAGCCCGCTGCAGCTTCTAAGGCAAAGAACACGCAGTGCAAAGTTTTCCGCCGTGGACTGGATTACAACATCAATCCGTGGTGCATCGCCGGCGCTCCGGTCGTGGCTTGGGCGCGCGAGGTGTTCCCGGGAGACGCCGATGAGGTTGCAATCTATAAGCTGTGGAATGCGATTCTGCACACCGCTCGCGCCGATGGCCAGGACCCAGAGAGCGACTGGGAACTCCATGACGCCGCATTCGAAAAGAACCTGCGTTTCCTGAACGACAATCGTTTCGACTACCTGCATTACACCGCGGCAAATGGAACCGATCTGACGATTGGCATGACGAAGGGTCACGAGTGGGCCGGCGGCAAGGGCAAGACGCCCGATGGGCACCCCTTCTTCCCCAACATTCCCACCGAGGAAGTCTTCACTTCGCCCGATCGCATGCGCGCCGACGGTATCGTGTACTCGGCTATGCCGCTCATCCACCACGGCAATAAAGTCGACGATTTTTGGATTAAGTTCGAGGGCGGCCGCGTGGTGGACTACGACGCCCGCGTGGGCAAGGCAACGCTCGCAAGTATCATCGATACTGACGAGGGCGCTGCTCACCTGGGAGAGGTCGCACTCATTTCCAAGAACACGCCGATCCGCGAAAGTGGTGTTCTGTTCTACGATACGCTCTATGACGAGAACGCTAGCTGCCATCTCGCGCTAGGTGTAGGTTTCCCCGAATGCATCGAGGGTGGGTATGACATGTCCAAGGAGGAGCTCCTGGAGCATGGCGTTAACGTCTCGAGCACGCACGTCGATTTTATGATCGGCACGGACGACATCGATATTACGGGCATTACGCCTGATGGACGTGAAGTTGTGATTTTCCAGAACGGCCAATGGAGTTGGGAATAGTCCCAGACCGTGGTACAATGCCACCCGCGGGCCGTTAGCTCAGCTGGCAGAGCAGGGGACTTTTAATCCCAAGGTCCAGGGTTCGAACCCCTGACGGCCCACCATAGAATAGAAAGCGATCGACTCCGGTTGGTCGCTTTTTTTGTTGCCGGTGCACGGGTTCGAACCCGTCGGGGCGCGGAGCTGAGTAAACGTGTGAGCGTTTGCCAGCGCAGCGCGCAAGGCGCGAAAGCGCCGCAGCGGCCGCCTGCGAAGCAGGCTGAACCCCTGACGGCCCACCCAAAGATTGTTGAGACGGTCAACTTCGGTTGGCCGTCTTTTTTGTTGCCGGTGCACGGGTTCGAACCCGTATCTATCTATATATAAGAACGCTTGGCGAACAAAACCCGCCTTTTACCGATGGGAAACAAATAGCTGATGCCTTTGGAGTAAAGTAGCGCTCCAGAGATGACCGATGTCTCAATACTCATAAAACAGCTGGTCATCGCCAATATCAGAAGCCAATGCTTCAGTTTTAACCTCAGTGATGCGACTGAGGGCCCTATTCATTTGTGAACAAAATATGGAGTGCGCGATTCCCGCCCACGGCGCCCCTCCGGTCTGGCAATATATCTCCTTGCCGCGCGGCCCGGTCGAACCGGGAACCAGCGCAGGCGTGCACCTTGAGAACCGGATACTGCGAGGATGGACACACCAGATGTGTCGCATCCGGGCAGACATCGAACCATTTGAAATGGTCTAACTTGGATTTGTTTTTCGCAAGGCCGCCGAGAGGCGGCCCCGAGAAATTCCTTTTCCTATACTAGAACCATATGAATCGAACGGAACCGATCAGCGATGAACTGAGAGGACCGGACGGGCTCGAAGCCCAAATATTTTGGACGGAGAGTTCGATCCTGGCTCAGGATGAACGCTGGCGGCGCGCCTAACACATGCAAGTCGAACGGCACCCACCTTCGGGTGGAAGCGAGTGGCGAACGGCTGAGTAACACGTGGAGAACCTGCCCCCTCCCCCGGGATAGCCGCCCGAAAGGACGGGTAATACCGGATACCCCGGGGTGCCGCATGGCACCCCGGCTAAAGCCCCGACGGGAGGGGATGGCTCCGCGGCCCATCAGGTAGACGGCGGGGTGACGGCCCACCGTGCCGACAACGGGTAGCCGGGTTGAGAGACCGACCGGCCAGATTGGGACTGAGACACGGCCCAGACTCCTACGGGAGGCAGCAGTGGGGAATCTTGCGCAATGGGGGGAACCCTGACGCAGCGACGCCGCGTGCGGGACGGAGGCCTTCGGGTCGTAAACCGCTTTCAGCAGGGAAGAGTCAAGACTGTACCTGCAGAAGAAGCCCCGGCTAACTACGTGCCAGCAGCCGCGGTAATACGTAGGGGGCGAGCGTTATCCGGATTCATTGGGCGTAAAGCGCGCGTAGGCGGCCCGGCAGGCCGGGGGTCGAAGCGGGGGGCTCAACCCCCCGAAGCCCCCGGAACCTCCGCGGCTTGGGTCCGGTAGGGGAGGGTGGAACACCCGGTGTAGCGGTGGAATGCGCAGATATCGGGTGGAACACCGGTGGCGAAGGCGGCCCTCTGGGCCGAGACCGACGCTGAGGCGCGAAAGCTGGGGGAGCGAACAGGATTAGATACCCTGGTAGTCCCAGCCGTAAACGATGGACGCTAGGTGTGGGGGGACGATCCCCCCGTGCCGCAGCCAACGCATTAAGCGTCCCGCCTGGGGAGTACGGCCGCAAGGCTAAAACTCAAAGGAATTGACGGGGGCCCGCACAAGCAGCGGAGCATGTGGCTTAATTCGAAGCAACGCGAAGAACCTTACCAGGGCTTGACATATGGGTGAAGCGGGGGAGACCCCGTGGCCGAGAGGAGCCCATACAGGTGGTGCATGGCTGTCGTCAGCTCGTGTCGTGAGATGTTGGGTTAAGTCCCGCAACGAGCGCAACCCCCGCCGCGTGTTGCCATCGGGTGATGCCGGGAACCCACGCGGGACCGCCGCCGTCAAGGCGGAGGAGGGCGGGGACGACGTCAAGTCATCATGCCCCTTATGCCCTGGGCTGCACACGTGCTACAATGGCCGGTACAGAGGGATGCCACCCCGCGAGGGGGAGCGGATCCCGGAAAGCCGGCCCCAGTTCGGATTGGGGGCTGCAACCCGCCCCCATGAAGTCGGAGTTGCTAGTAATCGCGGATCAGCATGCCGCGGTGAATGCGTTCCCGGGCCTTGTACACACCGCCCGTCACACCACCCGAGTCGTCTGCACCCGAAGTCGCCGGCCCAACCGCAAGGGGGGAGGCGCCGAAGGTGTGGAGGGTGAGGGGGGTGAAGTCGTAACAAGGTAGCCGTACCGGAAGGTGCGGCTGGATCACCTCCTTTCTAGGGAGATAAGTTCTTAGAGAGAAACACTTTAACTCGAATGGAGGGCAGGAGCCCGTCCGGTAGATGTCCGCCCGCGATGAAGTCCCCGCAGCACCCGGTCCCCGGGGTCGCACCCGCGTACCTTGAGAGCCGCATAGCGATAGGAGAGAGAGATGGAAGATCCAATTCTTCCAGACTCGATTCTTTTCTGCGATTAAATAGAGAATGATAGCAATCATTCATCCGATCCAAACAAGAAGAATTCACTTATATATGAGTGAGGAGCATCTGATCGCGAGCACAGTACAACTGCTGTGCCGCGGTATGAGATACCCGAATTGCGACATACGAGCGCTATTCATGATATCGATTAATTAGATTAGTTAGCGACACGTGGATATCCCGCGGGCCCGATGCGGTCCCGCAAGATACCACGGGCGCACGGCGGATGCCTTGGCACAGGGAGCCGATGAAGGACGCGGCAAGCTGCGATAATCCCCGGCGAGGAGCACACATCCTTCGACCCGGGGGTCTCCGAATGGGCGAACCCATCCACAGCAGTGTGGATATCCCCCCGCTGAACGCATAGGCGGGGGGAGGACGACCCGGGGAACTGAAACATCTAAGTACCCGGAGGAGAGGAAATCAATCTCGAGACTCCCCGAGTAGCGGCGAGCGAAAGGGGACCGATGGCCAAACCGTCGAGCGGGCATACCCGGCAGGGGTTCCGCCGGCGGGGTTGCAGGGCCGCGCATCCGGGGGCTGCCGCCCCCGGGCGCAGGTCCGGCTGGGGAGCGGAACGGCATGGGAGGGCCGGCCGCAGCGGGTGACAGCCCCGTACGCGAACCCAGACCGGACGGCGCGACGCGGTCCCTGAGTAGGGCCGGGCACGTGAAACCCGGTCCGAACCTGGGTGGACCACCATCCAAGCCTGAGTACTACCCTGTGACCGATAGCGCACCAGTACCGTGAGGGAAAGGTGAAAAGCACCCCGGGAGGGGAGTGAAACAGTACCTGAAACCGTGCGCCCACGAGCAGTCGGAGCAACTTTTAAGTTGTGACGGCGTGCCTTTTGTAGAATGAGCCAGCGAGTCGCTGGCGCGGGGCGAGGTTAACCGAAAGGGAGCCGGAGCGAAAGCGAGCCTTAACAGGGCGACTTGAGTCCCGCGCCGCGGACGCGAAGCCGGGTGAGCTATCCGTGGGCAGGCTGAAGCGGGGGTAAGACCCCGTGGAGGGCCGAACGCACGTCGGTTGAAAACGGCGGCGATGACCTGCGGATAGGGGTGAAAGGCCAATCAAACCCGGAGATATCTCGTTCTCCCCGAAATAGCTTTAGGGCTAGCGTCGCGCGTTCACCGCCGGAGGTAGAGCACCGGATGGACGAGGGGGCTTCGCCGCCTACCGAATCCAACCGAACTCCGAATGCCGGCGGCCCAGAGCGCGGCAGTCAGAGCATGTGGGCTAAGCTGTGTGCTCGAGAGGGAAACAGCCCGGACCGCCCGCTAAGGTCCCCAAGTTCCAGCCGAGTGGCAAAGGATGTGCGTCCGCCCAGACAACCAGGATGTTGGCTTAGAAGCAGCCATGCATTCAAAGAGTGCGTAACAGCTCACTGGTCGAGTGGACATGCGCCGACAATACACGGGGCTAAGCTGGACACCGAAGCGGCGGGATTTTAATTCATTAGAATCGGTAGGGGAGCTTCCCATGGGCGGAGAAGCCGGAGGGCGACCGACGGTGGAGCGCATGGGAGTGAGAATGCTGGCATGAGTAGCGAGAGACGAGAGAGTAACTCGTCCGCCGTGAACCCGAGGTTTCCTGGGCAAGGCTAATCCTCCCAGGGTCAGTCGGGGGCTAAGGCGAGGCCGGGAGGCGTAGCCGACGCGCAGCAGGCAGACATTCCTGCACCGCGCACGCGGCGCTACGACCGACGGGGCGACGGATGGGGGTGGCTCGGCGGGGTTCTGGACGTCCCCGTGATGGAGCGCGGCCCGCGGACCAGGGAAATCCGGTCCGCACGAGGGCGAGGCTCCGGACGAAGCGACTGAGCGAAGCGAGTGAGCCCGAGGTCCCTAGAAAAACCCCTAGGCAGGCGCGTGCGCGCCCGTACCGCAAACCGACACAGGTGGGTGGGTAGAACATACCGAGGCGATCGGGTCAACCATGGTCAAGGAACTCGGCACAATGGCCCCGTAACTTCGGGAGAAGGGGTGCCCGCGCGTACGTGAACCGGCTCGCCCGGGGAGCGGAGGCGGGCCGCAGTGGAGAGGCCCAAGCGACTGTTTACCAAAAACACAGGACTCTGCAGAAGCCGCAAGGCGACGTATAGGGTCTGACGCCTGCCCGGTGCCGGAAGGTCACGCGGAGGAGTTAGCGCATCGCGCGAAGCCCCGAAGCCAAGCCCCGGTAAACGGCGGCCGTAACTATAACGGTCCTAAGGTAGCGAAATTCCTTGTCGGGTAAGTTCCGACCTGCACGAAAGGCGCAACGACTTGGGCGCTGTCTCGACCATGGACCCGGTGAAATTGCACTGGTCGTGAAGATGCGACTTACCCGCGGAAGGACGGAAAGACCCCGTGAACCTTCACTGCAGCTTGGCATTGGCCGCTGGTCCCGCGTGTAGAGGATAGGCAGGAGGCTAAGATCCGGAGGCGCCAGCCCCCGGGGAGCCGCCCTTGGAATACTGCCCTCGCGCGACCGGCGTCCTAACCCGAGGCCGTCAACCGGCTCGGGGACCGTGCCAGGCGGGCAGTTTGACTGGGGCGGTCGCCTCCTAAAGGGTAACGGAGGCGCGCGAAGGTCCGCTCGGGACGGTCGGCAACCGTCCTTTTGAATGCAAGAGTACAAGCGGGCTTGACTGCGAGGCCCACAAGCCGAGCAGGTGCGAAAGCAGGCTCTAGTGATCCGGCGGCCCCGAGTGGGTGGGCCGTCGCTCAACGGATAAAAGGTACTCCGGGGATAACAGGCTGATCTTGCCCAAGAGTCCACATCGACGGCAAGGTTTGGCACCTCGATGTCGGCTCATCGCATCCTGGGGCTGGAGCAGGTCCCAAGGGTACGGCTGTTCGCCGTTTAAAGCGGTACGCGAGCTGGGTTCAGAACGTCGTGAGACAGTTCGGTCCCTATCCTCCGTGGGCGCAGGAGAATCGATGGAGGCTGCCCCCAGTACGAGAGGACCGGGGTGGACGCACCTCCGGTGAACCGGTTGTCGACCAACGGCACGGCCGGGTAGCCGCGTGCGGCGCGGATAACCGCTGAAGGCATCTAAGCGGGAAGCCGTTCCAGGGATTAGTTCTCCTTCCGGTAAGGGCCCAGGTAGACTACCTGGTCGATAGACGGCAGGTGCAAGGACGGCGACGTCCTCAGCCGAGCCGCACTAATCGCCCGAGCTCTTCCGGAACCGCACCTCGCGGCCCGCGGGACCCAGCGCTCACGCGCGGTCCGGGCACGAGGATGCCCCCGAGTCAGTTTCTTTCCTATGCGCCATGCGGCCCCCAGGGCACGTGAGAGGGACACCCGGACACCGTAACGGTGGGCGCCGCCCACCGGTCAGCGGCCAGAGCATGGGGGGCACGCCCGGTCCCGTTCCGAACCCGGAAGCTAAGCCCCATCGCGCCGAGAGTACTGCGGGGTCAGCCCGTGGGAGGCCAGGGCGCCGCTGACCGGTGGACGGCACCGAGCCGTACGCTTGAACTGAGAAGGGGGAGGCCTCGCGGCCTCCCCCTTTTTTGCGTTTGCGGGATTGTGTCTCACATAGTAGCTGTGTTTTATAACCCTCGTTTGTCGCATCTTCTGTGAACGGGCTACAATAACTTAGTCTGTGCGATATGGAGGTGAACATGGCTGAAGCTGGTATCGGCGTTGATATCGTCGAGATTTCCCGCATGAAATCAATTCTTGAAAAGACGCCGTCGTTTGCTCGGCGTGTGTTTACCGAAGAAGAGCGTGCTTATTGCGATGCATCATCGCGTCCCGCTGCTCACTATGCGAGCCGCTTTGCTTCGCGCGAGGCGGTGCTTAAAGCTCTTGGCACGGGTTTTAGTCAAGGCGTTGGTCGCAAGGATGTTTCGGTTACGCGTGATAAACTCGGCAAACCGAAGGCGCTGCTTTCGGGCCGTGCTCTCGAGATCGCTCAAGAACTGGGTGTTGTTGAGGTCGCTCTTTCCATTACGCTTACAGGAGACTTAGCCGTTGCGAATGCCATCGCGATTACCGAAGATGCTCGGCCTAAGCCAAAAGAGGAAAAGGTGAGTACCAAGAAACGCGTAGCGCAGACATTTAAAGAGGCTCGCTCTGTTTTAGATGAGCTTGAGCAGCTGCAGAATTCAGCATTGACGGAGCACCTGGGCGATGCTTCGCAAGATACGCTAGGAGCATAGATGAAACCGGTTTTGAGTACCGAAGAAGTCGTTCGTCTCGAGGACATCATCGAACGCGAAGGGACTTCGAAGGCCGAGCTTATGGAGCTAGCGGGTGAGTTTGCCGCCAACGAGGTCTTGAAGCTCAATCCCGATCGGGTTCTCGTTCTGGTCGGTTTTGGTAATAATGGCGGCGACGGTTGGGTTGCCGCCGATATTCTGAGCCATAAGGGTGTGGACGTCGATATCGTTTCTCCGGTTGAGCCCGATGAGATTCCTGCTGCTCTGGCACGTCATGTTGCTCGTCGTACTGCCGGCCGCGATGTGCACGTTTGTGTCGGCCCCTCGCGTGACGAACTCGAGGTTTTGATCGATAAGGCCGATGTTGTTGTTGATGCCATTTTTGGTACCGGTTTCCACGGGAATCTGCGTGCGCCGTTCTCCATCTGGATTCCTACGGTCAATGAATGCGCCGATTGTGTCGTATCCATTGATGTCCCCTCGGGCCTGAATGCCGAGACGGGCGTTGTTGATGACGACTGCATTCGTGCCGAGCATACGGTGACGATGATTGCGCCCAAGATTGGTCTGTATAGCGCTGATGGCCCTGAGTATGCTGGCGATTTGATCTGCGGCAATCTTTACGACCGTCTTGACGAGGTCATCGATGATGTCGACCACGCCGCCGAGATTGTCGAGCCCGGTGACTTAGCTGATTACTTTGCTCCACTACCTACGAATATCGATAAGTATTCCCGTGGCTCTGTGCTTATTGTCGCCGGATCTGCGCAATATCCTGGTGCTGCCATTATGGCGGCCAAGTCTGCAGCTCGCGCGGGTGCTGGTTACGTGGCAGTCGCGGCTCCTGACGCCTGCGCCAATCTTATTCGCATGGCACTTCCTTCGATTCCCGTCTTTGCTATTCCGTCTGATTCCCGCGGCTCCTTTGGCGCCGCTGCGCGCATGACTGTGTGCGAGATTGCAAAGAAGTACAGCTGTGTACTGTGCGGTCCCGGTATGACGACATCTGCCGGCGCTATGCAGGTGGTTTCGGGCTTGCTCGAGCTTGATGTGCCGCTTATTTTGGACGCCGATGCACTCAACTGCCTTGCTAAGATTGCCATTGACGGTATTGATAGTAATCCCGAGATGTATCGTCGCGAGCAGCCGTTGGTTATGACGCCGCACTATCGTGAGCTTTCGCGTCTGGTTGCCGGTGACGAGGTGAACGACCTTGGTACCGCGATTGCGGCCGCGCAGAAGGTTGTCTGGGCTGCAGGCTCCGACAATCTGGTGGTCATTGCCAAGGGGCCGACGACGGCTATCTGTGGCGTTGAGCGTGTGCTGCTGCCGCTCTCGGGTCCGGCTTCTCTGGCAACTGCCGGTTCGGGTGATGTTCTCGCGGGTATTTTGGCCGGCACGCTTGCCACCATGCGCGACGAGATGGATCGTTGGGAGTTGCTGTATTCGTACGCCGTCGCACTTCACAGCTACGCCGGTTTTGCCGCGGCGACGGAGTATGGTGAGAAGAGCGTCATCGCGACCGATCTTATCGACTTGATCGGTCCTGCCATGGAACTGGCGGCAAAGGATGCGCTCGAAGATCTGGGAATCATGGACGAAGGGTCGGATGACTAATCATGAATAAAGCCGATTTGACGCGCTGGTCCTGGGTCGAGATCGACCGCGGGGCGCTCCGTCGCAACACGAGGGCCTATAAGAACTTGCTGAATCCACGTCAGCGCCTGTGCTGCGTGGTCAAGGCCGATGCTTATGGTCATGGAGCTGTTGAGTGCGCCAAGATCATGTATTCGGTCGGTGCCGACATGTTTGCCGTGGCGACGGTTAACGAGGGCGTTGAGCTCCGACAGGGCGGGATTACGAAACCCATCCTCATCCTAAGCGAGCCGCCTATCGAGGCCATTCCGACGTTGCTCGAGTTTGATATCATGCCCTCGGTCTATACGTCTGACTTTGCTCTTGCGTATGGCGAATGTGCCGTCGCGGCGGGCAAAGTGGGCAAGTATCATCTCGCCATCGAGACGGGCATGAATCGTATCGGCGTTCACTACACGCAGGTGCTCGACTTTGTCCGCGGTATAAATTTCCATCGCGGTATTCAGTGCGACGGCGTATTTACGCACTTCGCCACGGCCGATGAACCTTCGGGCTGGGACTACAAGCTGCAGTGTCAGCGCTTTACCGAGGCCGTTCAGGCCATTAAGGATGCGGGTTTTGAGTGCGGTATCGTGCACTGCGCCAACACGCCGTCCTCGATGCTCGACCCCTCGATGCATTTTGATATGATCCGCGCCGGCGTTGGCTTGTATGGCATGCAGCCGTGCGAGCTGAGTGGCCGCGTGATGCAGCTTGATCCCGTTATGAGCGTCCATGCGCGTGTGACGCGCGTGGCACACCCTGCGATGGGTGAGGGCGTGGGCTACGGTTTTACCTACCGCGTACCGCGTACGCGCGTTCAGATCTGCACGCTGCCGATCGGTTATGCCGATGGCCTATCGCGTACGCTTTCCAATCGTATGGATGTGCTGTATCGCGGCGAGCGCGTGCATCAGGTTGGCAATATCTGCATGGACCAGTTTATGGTCGCCATTCAGTCCAACCC
>SKET01000415.1_pt1 | contig 36916 bp, 31 predicted proteins | sample 4841461 | NCBI WGS metagenome assembly SKET01 (sample SAMN11008802, study PRJNA524170) | human gut metagenome | biome: Human fecal sample; material: Feces; isolation source: fecal sample from pouch patient p5 | host: Homo sapiens | place: Israel: Tel-Aviv | collected 2014-02-13
AAGCCCCGGCGCTTGCTCCGCATTACTGCGGCATATGTCTCGTTCTCATCACGCTTCAGATTGCAGGTCTGGAACAATTGGGGCTACCGTATCCTATACCGGTTCCGTTTTCTGTTCCGTATCGATGTCAACTAATCGCAGGGTTCATACCCCGCTTCACCTTATCTGCATCCAGTGCCGAACAAACTCACTGTTTTGTATCTCTGAGCGCCCCCTTGGTAGGGGTGACACCTCTATATTCAGTTTGACGCGATGTATTTCCACAGGCATCCTTTCGTACACTGCTTCTTTGTACAACACATCAACGCCACATCGTAATCTCTATGTAGGAATTACGGAGTTGATAGTTACACAGCAATCACCTCACGGCACTTACTGTTTTTTGTTCTTTACCGACGGGCGGGAAACCGTCCGTGCTTTACACTCCGACCTTGTCGTCGTTTGTCAGCCCTTGCGGTGTATTACGCTCAGCCTTGTGGCTTCGCTTGTCAGCCTCTGCGAGGCTTGGTACACGCGAGCGCAGCTCGCGGTATCATTGTCTTTATGCCGCCGTAAAATTGGCGGCCGATTCAATCTCATTTTTTGTTACGCATTCAATATGCAAAATAATTTAAAAAGTGTAACGCTTTTTCGAGAAGTTTTTTAAAGTTTTTTTTCTGCATATTTTTTGACTTTGTTTTGCGGCATTCCTGCCGGCAAATCGCAAGTCCTGTATGCCGAGCTATGTTAAGTCTTACCGGGTTTAACCTGCGGGTGATTTATTATCGGCCGGGAACCCCAGTTCTTTTTAAAGTTTTTTTCTGCATACCTTTTTGCAGCTACGCATCTCTCTATTTCTGCAGCATTTCTGACAGCGAATATAATATGCTGAATATTTTTAAAAAAAAGAATTTTTTTTGCGGGCAAATATGTGACAAAAAACGGCATGACCATTTGGCAAATTTGCACAAAAAAAACGGCGAGCAAAAGCTCGCCGGTAAATCAGGATAAAATTAATCAATCAGAATTGCTTCGCCGTCATCGTCTTCCTCATCATCAGAGCTTTCTCCAGACTCTTCCAGGACTTTGCTGGCATTGTCGGTATTCTCTTCTGCAGGGTTTTCTGCAGGCTCACTTGTAGACTCATCTACAGGCTCCTCTACAGGTTTAGTTTCCTTTTCTGGAACATCATCAGGTTCTTCATGCTCTTCAGGTTTTTCTGGCTTATCCGAAGAATCGGTATCCTCTTCGTCAGGGTTGTCAAAATCATCAAGGCTGAATGGGTCAGCAGCATCAGAGTTGCTTTCGTCAGCGCTGTCTTCGTTCTTTTCCTCATCAACACCTGCTGGCATATCCATGAAGTCTTCGTCTTCATCATCAAAATCAAGGCTGAATAGGTCGTTGTTTGGTTCCGATGAATCCGACGCCTCGCTGTCATCGTCCGAAAAACCTTCGCTCTGGTATTCTTCAAACTCTTCGCCGTCTTCTTCCGGCATTTCACTTTCAGCCTGTTGTTCTTCAATGTCTTTTGGTTCTTCAGCTGGCAATTTTTCCGTTTCGGGCTCTTCGTTCTGCTGTTCTTCCGAGTCGTCTGCCTCATCTTCAACATGTTCGCTTTCAGCTTCCGATTCTTCTGTCTGGCTATCTTCGTCACCTGTTTCTTTATCAGGCTCCTCATCAACCGGAGCAGTTTCCGCCTGTTCATTTACATTTTCAGGCTCCTCGCTCTGCTGTTCTTTCATACCAGCCTGCTCATCAGCCTGTTTATCAGCCGGCGCGTCCTCCACTTTTTCTTCTGCTGGCGGGTTCATCATTTTTTCAAATTCTTCATCAGCCTGTTTCTGACGTGCCTCAATTACAGGTGTCATGATAGGTCTTACATAACCAAGCATTGTTTTTACTGCAGTGTCAATATCCCAGTTGTTGTAAATGATGATATCCCATCCATGATTATTTTCATAATCGCAGAACTGCTCACCCTCACTCTGTTCTCTGGATTCAAACTTGGCCTTGGATTCTCCACGGGCAACAAATCTTGCTGCTCTCTTGTCTGCATCGGCATAGATATAGAACTGTAAGAGCTTATATCGGCTGCCGCATCTTTCCTTCAGGTCTTTAATGCCTTTCGGGTCAATGACATAGATATCACTATTGTCAAGAATCTCTTGCGTTGTACAGTATCTTACACCATTGATTTCTGTCTCAGCTGTAATATTTTCCAGTTTGTCATACTCTTCATCAGAAACGAAGATATGGTCACAATTTTCAAGCCCTTTCTCCAGCTCTTCCGGTCTTGGCTTTCTGGTTGCGTAAGATTTTACAACATTCAGCCCGAGAACTTCTGCTACCTTCTTTGCAATAAGTGATTTACCTGCACTGTTTCTTCCAGCTACGGTGATTAATATCTGTCTCATGTCTTATTCTCCTTTTCTTTGTTGGTTTTGTGATTTTTTTTACAGATTTAATATGCTGGATTTTTGGCAGGATTAAAATTTTTCTTTTTGCAGAAATCTGTCATATTGTTTTTGTAAAAACAATAAGAAAAGGAGACTGAAACTATGAGTAAAACGATGAGTGAAAACAGAGAATCTTTGGAATTAAATGGTGTGACATTTTACTTTGTCCGGAACGAAAACTACTCCAGGGCAAAAATCTGCAACGATATCGATATTGAGGCGGGAACAGAAGAAGTAACGTTTGAGTTTGACAAAATTGGAACTTATGAACTTATGGACAATAAAAAGGTATTTCCAGAAGTAAAAATCCTCAATATTAAAAAATGGGGACGCAATTTACGTATTCCAAACAGTATGTTTCCTAATGTTACCAAAGTAGTTGTTGACAAGCATTGCAGTTGTTACAAATCAGGATGCATGCTGGTTAATGATAAAGGTGTGTTGCAGAATACATTTCATCCAGATAGTGATGTTATTGATTTAAAAGGTGTGTCTGTTATCGACAACAATTCATTTGCCGGATGTCAGGCAACTAAATTCATCAATTCTGGCAGTATTAAGCAATGCAGGAATCAGGCATTTAAAGATTCAGCAATTGAAAAAATGCCGGTTCCAACCGGTGGGGCTTTAATAATTGGCTCAGTTATAGTTAATGTTGATAAAGACGCAGCAGACATTGTGATGCCTGATACAAGGCGGGCTATATTAACGATAAGGGAAGGCTTGAACTATGGTAAGATTCAGAGTATTACATTTAATAAGATACAGTCTTTTGTCAATATTCAGAAGCATATCCCAAAGCGAATAAAAATTATCTTAAAAGAAACTGGCTTTATCGGTCATGATATGATTGACTTCTGGACACAGAGCAAAGCATCCTATCTTGAACTTTGTGATGAAAATCCGTATTATAAAACAATTGACGGTGCTCTATTTACAAAAGATGGAACCGTACTTATTAAGTATCCGTCTTCAAGAACCGGACATTATGATATACCAGAAGGAACAATAGCGATTGCTTCAATGGCATTCCAGAACTGCGAGCTTTCCAGTGTCACAATTCCTTCATCCATGCGCCAGCTTTTGCCAAAGGCATTTGCTGATTGCAACAAACTTTCAACGGTAGAAATCAGGGACGGCATTAAGAATTTAGGTATTGGCCGCAGTACATTGCTTTTTTATAACTGCGACAGCCTGAAGCATATTGAAATCCCGTCAAGCGTGCAGATAATTGCGGAACAGGCTTTTGACGGATGCAATTTAGAAAACGTTAAATTTAATGAAGGCTTATTGCAGATAATGGATAACGCGTTTACCTCTTCACTATTGACAGGAGACATTGTTTTACCGTCAACACTTGACTATATTGGAGGCTCAAACTTCCAGAGTGCAAAACAGATAACGGTTCTTGGCGACAAAATCCCATTTGGATTAATCTCTGCTGTAACTGCTACATATGAGCAGACAAACAAATCAAAGTATATCAAGCTGCAGTGTCCAAATAAGACATTATTTCTCCCGCGATACATCGATGTTACTGCGGAATGGCTTGACTCAAATCTGAGTATTCCTTCATTTCGCGAGGAGTGCGAGAACAGTCTGTATGCATATGGGGCGCTGGCTGACATAAAACAGGAAACCGCAATCGCTACATACAAGGAAAACCCGTCAAGTGATTTGCGTACATATCTGCGAAGAGTAAGTAAGAATATTGTAAACGGATATATCAGCAACCATAATGAAACAGAGCTTATTGAGTTTATTAAGCTTGGGCTGATGACCAAAAAAGCCATGCAGGATGCATTACAGTCTGCCAGGAAAAATTGCATGCCGACAGTTGAGGCTTATCTTTTAAAGGCTATAAACGAATCAGACGAATCTAATTCCACATTTTCACTCTAAGCTAGACAAGCAGCCGGAAATCTTCCGGCTACTTTTTTTTGTATCATTTAATCTGGCATATTGTATATGCAAAACAAAAAAAAGAAAGGAGTTCAAAAAAATGAACAAAAAAGAAGAAAACATAACAAACAGAATGAGATATCTTGTTGATACACTTAATAAGGCAGCAAAGGTGTATTACCAGACCGGCGAGGAATTAATGCCGAATTTTGAGTACGACAAGCTTGAACGTGAGCTTGAAGTGCTGGAGCAGGAAACCGGAATCATGCTTTCTGATTCTCCAACAATCCGTACAGGAATCTCTGTTGACGATGCTGAGGGGCTGACAGACTCGCGACTTGCAAAAGTGACCCACGAGTATCCGGCCCGGTCTCTTGCAAAGACGAAGGACGAGTCATTGTTTCCAAAGGTATTTTCAGTAAGGGACAATATGGCCGTGCTGATGTGGAAAGAAGACGGAGGAACGATTGTTGCAACTTACGACGACGGAAAGCTTGTCAGTCTTGCAACACGAGGCAATGGAATCATTGGCCAGGATATTACACACAATGCCAAATACATCCACGGCCTGCCGACGGCGCTTCCGTTTAAGTCTCATTTTGTTGTAAGGGGCGAAGCATTGATGAGTTATAACGAGTTTGAAAGGGTTAACTCTTCCCTTCCGGAAGATGTTGAGCACTACAAAAACCCAAGAAATCTTGCGAATTCTACAATAAACCTTACAGCAGAAAAAGAGATGGAACATCGTGAAATCTGGTTCCATGCGTTTAAACTTGTCTACAGCGGCGGGAATTATCTTCCGGAAAAACCACGTACATTTTTTAATGACATGGAGTTTCTGAAATTACTTGGATTTGAGACCACTGAGCACATCTTATGTTCAGTATCAGACCTTATCGCTGAAATGCATAAGATGACAAATAAGGTACCGGAATATGCGTTTCCTGTTGACGGTCTTGTTGTTGCCGCGAATGATGTGGAATATGCAGAATCGCAGCCAGGAACCGGCCATAATCCGAACAGGCTTGAGGGTTTCGCTCTGAAATGGCAGGACGAAACCGTAGAGACAACATTACAGGCAATAGAATGGTCACCAAGCAGGACAGGGCTCCTTAACCCTGTAGCAGTATTTGACCCGGTTGAGCTGGAAGGAACCACGGTCTCACGTGCAAGCGTGCATAATGTTTCCATTATCAGAAAACTGCAGCTTCGCATCGGTGATACGATTTTGGTGTATAAAGCAAACAAAATCATACCGCAGATTGCAGAAAATGTGTCAGCGGCAGGAGCACTTTCAGACAACGAGGCACTTCCCAAGGAATGTCCATGCTGTCACGGGAAAATCAAACCGATTATCACGAAAGGCGCTGCGATGGATGTAGAAGTTGCTACATGTGCAAATCCTGACTGTCCGGCGAAACATATCGGAAAATATACACATTTTGTTGAACGCGACTGTATGAATATCATGGGCTTATCAAAGGCGACCATAACATATTTTATTGATAATGGCTGGATTTCAGAATTTTCTGATATTTATCGTCTTGACAGACATAAAGATGAAATTATCGCCACAAAAGGCTATGGCAAGAAATCATATGAAAATATGATTAAGGCAATTGAAAAAAGTCGAAAGACATCATTTGTTCCATTTATTCATGCCGTCGGTATTCCAAATATCGGAGAAGGACAGGCGAAGCTGTTTGCCAAAGAGTACAATAATGATATTGACAAATTCCTGAATGACGTATATGCAAAGCATGATTTCAGCCATATTGACGGCATCGGGCCAATCCTGAATGACAACCTCATCAGATGGGGCGAGACATATCTTGCATACAAAGACCCGTTAGCAGAAAATCCGAATCCGGAGATTAGAAACCTGCTTACAGAACTTTCGTTTGAAAATCCAAGTCAGGAGGAAGCATCATCAGATGCGGCTTCTCTTTCAGGCCTTACATTTGTAATCACTGGCGATGTGCATCACTTTAAAAACCGTAATGAGCTGAAGGCAAAGATTGAATCACTCGGCGGAAAAGTAAGCGGTTCTGTCTCATCAAAGACAAGTTATCTTATCAACAACGACTCCGCTTCTGCTTCTTCCAAGAACAAGAAGGCAAAGGAGCTTGGGGTTAAGATTATCAGTGAGGACGAATTTTTGTCCATGCTTGCATAATTTCTTTAATTATTCACACTTTTATTTTTATCATTTTCACTCCAGCCAGCGCGAACCGCTGGCTGGTTTTCTTTTGCTTTTTCTTTTATTTCTTCTTTTCTGCCTCTTCTTTTCGTTTTTTTTATTAATTTTTTCTTTTCTTATCTTATCTCTCTTTCTTTTTTGTTTCTTCTTTTCTCTTTCTATTTCCTGCTTCCCTCCCCTTATTCTTATCTCCTCATCTTCCATTTCGTCTCCAATTTCATTCTTTTCTCCATTTTTCTTCCTTAGGATTTTCAGCATATTAAAAATGTAATAAACAAATTTCAACAAGAAAGGAAGAAAAACAATGCAAAAAAAGAAACAATATTACGAAATCAAAGATGGCGGCGTAACCCTGTATTGGGACATGACGTCAAATACGTTAGTTGATATTGATGTACAGCCAGGCGTCAAAACTGTTAACCTGTTTGCTGAAAAGACAGCATCAAAGTATCTGTATTCTACGTACAGGGTAAAGCTTGAAAATGTATATAAACAGTTTCCTGACGTAGAAGAGCTTCATATTGAAGGTGATATCCAACAAGTCAGCATCAGAAACGATATGTTTCCAAATGTCAAGCTGGTCACATCAGACAGTGACAGGTTTGTTGATGGTGCATCAATGCTTATTGAGGTTCTTTACAATATGAACCGTAAGCTGCTGAACGCATTCTACATGCAGCCGGATATGGAGATTGACCTTAAAAACATCAAATATATTGATGATTATGCATTAAATGGATGCCTTGCGTCAGCAGCAATAAACTGTGATTCACTCAATGACGCAGCTCCGAAGGCTTTCTCTGGCGCATTTATGTTTGATACGGGAGATGACGGGCTCAGTGTAATCAATGACGCGGTGCTTAAAGTGGAGCCTGACGCAAAATCAGTACGGCTTTCAAAACGTATCAGACGTATAGCAAATTCAGCAAACTTTAAGAATGTTAAGTCGTTACATGTTGAATCAATCAATATTTTGAATCAGATATTCAGCCGGAACAATATTTCTGGGATTACAGACTTATTTGTTGAAGAGGCCGGCGCCATTGATATCCGTAAGCTGCATCGAATGTTAACGTCACGCGGATTTGATAGCCTTGGAAATATACATGTGGAGAACAAATATTATACATCTATTGACGGCATTATCTATTCACGTGACAAACAGACACTCGTTCTGGCCTCAAGTGGCCGTGACGGTGTTGTCAATATACCGGAAGGGACTAAAACAATCGCAAATGGAGCTTTCATGAACTGTAATATACGTGAAATTAATTGCCCTGATTCATTAGAGTACATTAATGATAATGCATTTTATGCATGCACATTTCTCAAGAAAGTCAATTTTGGAAAAGGTCTGAAACAGATTGGAGGCAGTTTCAGGCATGATTCAGGAGTATTTACTTACTGCTATGCATTAAATAATGTTGTTATACCTCCATCAGTTGAAGAAATTGGCAATTTTGCCTTTTTTCATTGCGATGAATTAAGCAATGTGACATTTAACGAGGGGATTCGCGGCATAGGCCTCAGTGCTTTCTCGTGTTGCCCTAAGCTTACAGATGTGGTGCTTCCAGCGTCATTGATTGATGCCGGGCTTGAAAGCTTTCAGGGAGTACTGAATGTAACTGTCAAGGATGGAAGCCGGATTTTCAATCTTCCGTCTGCAGTCATGATGACGCCAGGTTTCAACAGTCTGGAAGATGCCATGAACAAGGAAAGTCTTATCGTAGATGTCAATATTGAAGGCAAAGGGCATGTGTACCTGCCAAAATATACATCAAGCGAAAAGATAACATACACTAATGATTTCTTTAATAATAATTGGTATGATAAAGAATTTTCAGAAAGTGTATATGAGCAGGCATATTCTTCACGTTCAAAACAGATACTGGCAATTCATATTTATAAGAAAACAAAGAACAATGATGTTGGAGCATACCTTCGCCGTGCAGGCAAGACTATCGTGAAGAGGATGATTGATGAAGGCGATGAAGCCGGAGCTGTTGAGTTCTTACAGTTCGGTCTGATGACAACTGCAGCGCTGAAAACAATTCTCAAAAATGCTGAAGCCAAGGGTGCAGCGGCCATATCATCTTATATTTTGATAGAATTAAACAGTAAGAAACAGCCTACTTTCAGGTTGTAATGCTATATCTTTACATTTTCTTACGATACCCGTCAATATATTTTTGCATTACAAAAGCAGGTCTTTACAGACCTGCTTCTTTTTTCTCTTTTTTTCTGGCTTCTTTTTCAGCTTTCTTTTCAGCCTTTCTTTTCTCTCTTTCTTCAGCCTTCTTTTTAATGCTTTCTGTCACTTCTGGTGTGAATTCGTTTCTCTTTGCCAGGATAACGACAAATAACGGATACAGGGCAAACAACCCTATTGACCATAAAACATTGGAAAATCCGGTCTTGCCAAAGCTTGTCGCAATATGTGTCATAATTGCAATGTCAAGAAGCAGCACGATAAGCGTTGCTATCATATACAACACACTGATGATTGCCGATTTCTCACTTGCAAATCTTGTAATAACCTGCATAACAAAATTGACTACGATATATAAAGCAAACATTTTTGTATTCCAGAACGTATCATAAAGGATATAATCGTTAACAAACGGCACAAAACTAAGCCATTTCTTTTTGCTTTCTTTTCCGAATATCTTTCCGAATAATACGACATTTGCAAAGCATGTAAGCAGTGTAAAAACTAAGAGAAATAAGGATAAAATCACAAGGATTTTTGCAATAGCGCCAGAGAGTTCGCTGACATCTGCGGTCATGTTTTTCACCTCCTAAAAAGGGCTGGCAAAAGCCAGCCCGCATAAACCAACCTTATTCTTCGCCGTCGAAGTCAAATTTAAACCTGATGCCAAAAGTCTTCGGCATATGCTCAGCACGCATGATTGATACGCCGGTATCCATGTAATCGCGCAGCAGCTCATATGCGTTATCATCTCCGATTTCTTTTTTCAGCTCTGCATAACCGTATTTTAAGATATTCATCAGTTTTGCCCTGGTTTCAATCTTGTAGTGGTCAAGGAATAAAGCGATAACAGACATATACTCTTTCTGTTCTAACGCCCTGGACGGCTCGCCATTGTCGTCATACTGTACGCAGATTACATTGTAATTACCCTCTTCAAAGCTGATAAGCCAGAAGTTTGTCTTTTTGCCGTTTTCCGGTGCTGTTGCATTTACGACAACATCTTTTCCGTCGCCGCCTCTTAATGTAATGTTATATTTTCCCGGTGCAGTTTTTTCAAGGCTGCTGTCAGGTACTTTGGCTGCATGGAATCCGTATTCGTTTCTTCCATCGATGATAGTCATACATGCATCTGTTAATAAGTTTTCGGATAAAATAATATCGAGCATCTGCTCAGGTGTTTTATAAGCCATAATAGGTCTCCTTTTCTATGTAATATTTTATTTTGCGGCTGTCGGCATCAGTTAATTCCTGTTGAACCGAGAGCACCGCGTGATTTTTCATTTAAATGTTCTACTTCTTCGATGTCAAGCTCAGGCATCTTTTCCATAATCCTGAACTGGCAGATTCTATCGCCTTTTTTGATTTCCGTGTCTCTTGTTGCATAGACAGCCATCATCCACTGGTCGTCATCACCATTGTATGAATTATCTACAACCCCGACGCTGTTTGTCTGCAGGATTCCCCAGTTTTTAAATGTACTGGAGCGCGGGGCGATATGTGCTTCATAACCCTCAGGCAGAATCATTCCAACGCCAAGCGGGATAAAAGCAGTCTGGCCTGCCGCCAGATGGATATCAACTGCACTTCGCAGGTCAATCCAGTCTCCTTTGCTGATTTTGTTTAATTTTTCAAGGTTTTTGTAAAAGTATTTTACCTTAATTTTTAATGCCATTTTTTCCTCCTGATTTTTTTTGTATTTTTGCTTGCATATTTAATATGCAGGATTTTTGTAAAAAGGTACGTTTTTTGAGAATATTTTTTTATATTTTTTTCAGTACTGCGCGTTTATATACAATGTACGGCATACTCAGGTACCAGAACCGCAGGCGATATCTTTTTTTAGCTTCTGATACTTCCTTTTTTCTGTCGTCGCTTAGGTACTTGTGATATTCCTTGCCGACAGACAGGATTTCCCGGTGGAAGCGCTTAAACAGCCTTTTTCTAAGCGTTCGGCTTGACGCCGAAGGTGAAGTATAGTGCAGAGCCCAGACGCTCAGCTCCTTAACCCGCATATTCTGCAGCATATAATTAAACAGCTTTGCCTTTTCGCGCCCGCCGAGCAGCCCGTCAATGTAGTCTTCAATATTTCTGAAGCATGCAATCACGTCAAGGTCTTTATTTGATGCCCGGCTTTTCACCAGCACGTCAGAAACCCTGTATTTTATAAGTGCAGTATTTGATACGTATACCGTAGAGCAGAAATACAGGTATTTGAGGAAAAACGTAACATCAGAATATTTGTTCAATCCATCAAACTGCAGCTTATTGGTGAATATGATATCTGATTTGTATAATTTCGTTCCGGTAATACCGTCAATGTTATCCCCCAGTGCCATAAGGTCTTTTACTTTGTACGTCGTATCATATCTTCCATCATGCATCCGGGCATATATACGAGGTGCTTCAGCCAGCTCAGAACCATCTTCAGCCATCTTTACCACATCACCGACGACCATATCAACATTTTCAAATTCCATACATTTTACCAGCTGTTCAAGATAATCTGGCATCATTACATCATCGCCGTCAAAAAACAATATGTACTGTCCCTTCGCCATCGGCATAGCCTTGTTTCTGGCGGCAGGAATTCCGGACTGTGCCTCATTTATTACAGTCACATTTGTATTTGTAAATTTATCAACCTGATACCTCTGCATGATATTAAATGTTTCATCAGTAGACCCGTCATCAACAAGAATCAGTTCATAATTTTTGTATGTCTGAGCCAGGATAGAATCAAGGGTTTCTTCAATATATTTTTCCATATTATGTGCTGCAATAATAATCGTTATCATCTTTTCACCTCCTCATGGCCGCCCTGATATCTGATATATACCACCATTTACCGGCTTTTATTTTTTTATACTGCTTTATCATCTTTTTTTCCTCTTCCGTATTAAGCAACGACGTATCAAAACTGATTTCAGTTAACGACTCAAAAATCTTTTTTCTGATTTCTTTTGTGTCGTATTCCGGTATCTTTTTCAATTCATCAAGTATATATATGAGCTCGTCCTTTTGTATCTCTGCCGCAAAATCATCCCTGCCGGCTTTTTTGTAGCCGTCAAGAATCATCTCAAAAGGTGTTTTTGCTGTAATCACATCACTGTACTTCTTGGAATTGCTGTCACTGTATATATGCCGCATCAGCACCTTATCCGAGATTGTAGTCACAATCTTGCAGTATCCAAGACATTGATGATAAAAAATAAAATCGGAGCTTATGCATGTATTCTGAAACCTGACTCCGCAGTGTGAAATCATTTCGGTATTCCATAACTTATTGCCCTCAACACATTGAAAATGTACACAATTTATCACGTCTTCGTCTCTAAATACGTGGTTATACATAGCACCTGACGTAAAAATCGCGTTATTTTTCTTTTCTTTTTTATCGTTCTCATATATGCACTTGAAATTTCCAATCACCAGGTCAGCCTTACTTTGCTTTGCTACATAAGTCATACGTTTCAAGGCGTTTGGTTCCAGCTCGTCATCACTGTTTAAAAACATAATGTAATTTCCTGACGCCTGATAAATGCCGGTATTTTTGGCGCTTGCTTCGCCGCCCTTTTTCAATGTCCCGATAAACCTGATGCGTTCATCCTCCTCTTCAAGAGACAATGCAATCTCTGATGTCCTGTCTGCTGATGCATCATCAATAATAAGGATTTCAAAGTCTTCATACGTCTGATTTAAAATCGAGTATACGCATTTTTTTAAATTTTTTTCTGCATTATTTGTGTATATCACAACCGTTACCATTATCTTCTCTCCTTCTGCGAAATTCCGCATATATCCAATATGCCGGATTTTTGTAAAAACATATTATTTTTGCGAAAAAAACACGCCGCAGAGTGCGGCGTGAAGATTACCTTTCGGTAATGTCTATATATGTAATATTTTTGTTTAATTCATCTTTGTATAGTCCAATGTCGTTCTCAACGGCGGCTGAAACCTTTTCTTTCATATCCTTATCAGAAATTTTATCAACCTCTTTTCTTAACGCAGTCAGGAATCTTTCGCTTCCTTCCATGTCCTTCGTTGTCACGGTGAAATCTGCAAAAGCCATAAGGGTCTTTCCAGGTTTGAAGTACAGATTCGGTTCCGTAATACTATTTTCGTACTGCTTTACAAGCACCCTGCATTTCTCGTCAATCTGTTTATTGTCCCTGAGATGTTCAGAGGCCTCCAATTTCAAGCCATACTTACGGGCTTCTTCCGACAGATATATCAGCTGTGTTTTTTCAGCTTTGAATATGTGATTTGCAACATCAGAAAGGAATTTTTCCTGGTCAGGCGGGTCCATCTTGCATGAGATATCAACATCCATCGTATCCGACAGGTCTTGCCTGAATTCATTAAATTCATTTTTCTTTCCAGTAAGGCGGTTTGAAATGTTTACTTTTGATGCAGCATTTAAAAGTGAGCTGACGCGAAGCTTTCTTCCACGGTCTTCACTAAACTTCTTGAATACCGTATTGCCGGATTTAGCTGCTTCTGCATTAAAGGCATCTATCATTGTATCGCTGGCGTGTGTAGTAAATGAGGCTATTGCGGCTTCCTGCACCCATCTTATCTGCTTATTATCAAGGCGCTGGTACTTATCAGAAATTTCTGATATCTGCGTCATCATTTTTCCTATTACCGGAGCATATTTCTTTTGGTCTTTCATGTCTTTAATTGCATCCATTGCCATTCCTCTGGCTTCTTTCATTGCCTCCCCAAGTTCAATCCTCTGTTCCCGCCTGTTTGCCATTGCTGTATTATCGGGCTTCATAGTTGCCTTTTCAGGCGTTTTCTGTGCTTTCTGCGCTTCTTTTTGGAGTGCTTCAATCTGGCGGGTCATGGAATTATTCGCTGCCTCTATATATCCCGCAAACTGTTTTCGTGTAAGATGTGGGTTTTCTGTCCTGAATTTTGTCATTCTATTTTGTAATTCTTTTGTCAGGTCTTCCTTTGTTCCGGCCGGCATGTCCTTTGCGATATCAGCGCCGATTTTTTCCGCCGCTTTTGTGAGTTGTTCATGCTCTTCTGGCGTCAGCTGCATTTCCTGATGCTTCACAATGTCATCCCAGCGGCAGCCTTTTTCAATATTTTCCTGGATTTTGTCCTTGTAATTGTCAAACTCGTAATTGATAACAAAACCTGTCAGCACCTGCTTTGTTTCAAATGAGATGTTCGTGTCGGCAATCGCATCCTGCAGCCCGCTTGCAAATGATTCATATAGTTCATCCTGTTTCAGTTTATCCTGTGTCTGGATGTAAGAAACGCTCTTGACGAACAGCTCTTCTGCCGTATCCTTGTCTAACCTTCCAATATCCATCATAACCGCAAGGTTCTTTCCGTTTTCTTTGTAAGCCTCTTTTACGACACCGTAGAATGGAGACATATCAGGCTTTCCGGATTCCTGCTGTTTGCTGCCGGCATCAGCTGTTTTATTTTCATCATGAGCCTCGCCCTGGCCAGCATCTTTTGTGCTATTTTCAGCTGCATCTTTAGCATTCCCGGCATCCTTTCCTGCCTGGTTCTCAGTCTTGGATTCTGATTTTTTCGCCTCTTCTTTTTGGTCTTTATATTTAGAGCCCGAATAATAATCAATCATATCGGCCATAAAATCACAAACTTTTGAAATATATGCCTGGATGTTTATATATCCGATAATCAGCCTGTTCAATCCTTTTGAATCGCATTTATCGTGGGGGATTTCCCTGTTTGCTTTGATATCCCTCCATTCCTCCTTGAAATTTTTAAGCTTTTTGGAAAACATGGTCTGGGCGTCAAACTTCTGCCAGGATTTGTCTTTTTCGTGCTCTGACAGCTGAATTCTTCTGGTTTCAAATTTATTCATATTGCTGCTTTTATTGTTCAACTGTACTGCCTTATCCAGTGTTTTTCTTCCTTCAAAGTCAAGGCTCTTATCAAGGATGTCTATAGTTGCCTGGAAGTCATCGCCTTTCGTTTTTCTGGCTTGTTCCATGACTGAGTATTTAAACTTGTTTCGAGCCTGCTCTTTTGCCATATCCGCCTCTTCTTTTGATAATCCGTCAGTGTTAACATCAAGGATTTTTGAAAGACTCTCCGCCTGCTTTTCAGCTTTGTCAAAGTTTGAAATACGAATCCTGAAATTGTTATCTTCGCTGTAGTGTTTGGTAACGTCAACGAAGGCTTCCCTTATCTTGATGTCCCTGTCAGTTTCAAAGCCCTGCTCCTTTATTTTTGCATCAAGTGCCCTGCTTACCTCATCAACGATGTCCTGTTTATGTACATCACTGACGCTGGACATTATGCTCGCGAACTGAGACCGCATGAAATTATCCATAATACGGTTCTGCTGTCCATATTGTTCTCCCTGGCCTGTAAACAATGCAATTGACTTATCTACGGCCGGCTGGTATGACTTTTTAATCTCTGCCTGTGATTTAAGCGGCTGGTCAGGATGTTCCTTGTTATATATGCTTATAACCTTATCAAACTTCTCTGCCCCGAAGTTTGACAGGTTTTTATACATTTCATCAACCGTTACCTGACGCACGGAAGCATCAATAAAGGTATTGTCTACATAGTCAGAAAATTCTTTTGCAATTGACTTAACGCCTTTGTATCTTTCGTTATCCATCTTTTTGACTAAATCAATTTCGTTTTCAAGTAACATAGTATTTGTCCTCCTTATTTTATATTTTTATATAAAATGCAGAATCCGGGGAAAAGCAAAAACCGGCAGATTCCTCTGCCGGCCTTGCAATACATATCAGATATTCTGTCTCAGCATATCAATGCCTTCACTGTAACACTGTCTAACTTTCACAACAGGTTCTCCAAGCTCTTTCGCAATCTGGACAAATGAAATGCCATCAAGCACTTTCATTTTGATGATTGCACTGTTTTTCTTAGGGATTGAGGACAGCAGGTCATCAACGACGAAATCGTCACTTAACTGCATGTCTGCGGTCATGTTTTCCAGTGCATCAAATGAAACCTTTGTTCTGTCCACTTTTAACTCGCGTTTTACGATTTTGTGGCTTAATCCGGTCTCATCCATAATCTTATCAACGGTAGCTTCATCTCCTGCAGTTTCAATCTTGCTTTTGGCTCTTTCTACTGAATTATGCACGGATGCAAAATATTCAGATGATTCGCCGGCCATGAAACGGAGATGCTTACCAAGTTCCTTCTTAATATATGGTGTGCAGTATGTAGTAAATGACGCTTTGCTTGGGTCGTATGTCTGTAAAGCATTCATGATGCCGATAGCTCCATGCTGAAATAATTCAGAAGCTTCACGGTTAAATGACGGATAATGTTTCTTGATAATGTAGTAAATGTAATCATGATATTTCTCAAGCATCAGTTCATTGCCGATGCAGCGGTCTTTCTTGTATACCTCCATGATATCGGAATCGCACATGCAGTTTTCGTATGTTTTTGTATTACCCATAATGACACCTCTTTCTAAAATCTCTTCAACTTGTTCTCTATTACAAAATCGATTCTCAACGAGCTTCCATCTCAAGCCTTTTAAGCACCTTATATATGCCGAACAGATATCCGGAATGGAATTGGTTTTCCACATATAGAGGGTTGAAATGGCTTTTATCTGGCAGCCTCTTTAAGGGGCATTTAAGCGAGATGAATGCGCCATCAATAGCTTCATGTGTTACGTTGCAGGAGCCGGCCTCTTTGTTATAACAAGGGCAATTTCTGCATGAAAAATTATCGGGTAACTCTAATACCAGAACCGCTTTGTTTATCTCTCCGTATTTAGTCCTCTCGTTATTTTCTGCTTTTTTGCGTCTTTCTGCTTTAGGACACCACTCGGGGATATCACAGTACGGTATCAAACCATAGATTGTCGGGCGTGAAGGAATGATTTTACTTTTGCTCCTGCTGGCGCCGCATATCACTCCAAGAGAACATCTTATGCAGTCCTTACATTCTTCACACGATATATTTTCAGCCATTATTACCTCTCCTCTCTTAAGGTGAAAAACAACTTGGATTTCCAGCATCAGGATTACCAAAACGGCCTTTCCATTGCTGGCAAATACAATATGCTTAAAATTTTGGAAAAAAGTTCATTTTTTGCGGATTTTTTTTAAATTTTTATTTTTGGCGTTATCCTCCATATTTAAGTATGTAAATCTTAATTTTTATATCAAAGAAAGGAGATACATCTATGAGTGAGTATCGCAATGAAGCTGTAATGAATCTTTATCAGGAACCGGAGGATTCTATCTTAAAAAATTCTTCCGAGGTTAGTGTAAAGAGATTCAGCTTGTCACGCTTCCTGTTTATTACAGGGGGTGTCATTGTATTTTTGACATCTATGATGCTGGCAATGTCTCTGGTAAAAGCCCCAGTGTACGGCGACTCTTCGTCTAAAAATGTTAAAACAGAGGTAGTTCAGGGATATGAAAGCGATACTTTCAAGGAATAAGATTTCAGGAAGAGGCGGCTGTGACGGCAGCACCTCTTTTTTTATGCGAAAAGCATAAGTTTTTTCGCAAGATAAAATCCCCCGCATATCATAAGCAGAATACATACAATCTGTATGATTCTTAATATTATCCAGTACAGCTTATATCTTCCAAGCCACCCTCTAACAACCCACAACCCCATCTTGTCAGACTTTTTTGAGTTACAATCCCTGCAGGCCGGGGCAAGATTTCGTATGTCATTTACACTGCCGCATCTTCTGGCTGCCAGCATCATCCTGGCGGATGCTTTTTTCTGTGCTTTTGCGACCGGGACGATATGGTCAACAACAACTTTATTCTTCTGCAGTTTTTTATTACAATACCGGCATCTGTACGGGGCTTGCGTTCTGGCGAAAAACGTCTGCCGGTAATTATTTGCTCTTTCATATTCCACACGATAGCATTCATATTTAATTCCTGCTTTCTGTATTTTTTTTATAATTCTTTTCGGTTTTTCTACATAATTATTGAAACAGTAGTTGTTTCTATATTTAGTAGACTTTCTATGTAAAAGCCGGTATAAGTCATACGGCATCTTTTGTTTTGTGTTTACTTTTAAAACCCAGTTTCCTTCCATTTTTCTTCTGCCTTTTTATGTATTTTTTAGATACATACAAAATGCAGAATCTTTATTAAAAGGTACGAATTTTTTCACATTTTGGGCGCAAAAAGGGCAGCTGCCTGCAAAATGCAGCCGCCCGGGTGTTTAAGCAATTTCAGATTTATCCTGTGTTACCTTTACATTCTCCCTTCCAAAGTGGATTTTTGCCTTTTCCAGAACATCTGCAGTAATAGAAATATCACCGAGCATTTCCGGTTTTCTGGCTTTTTTTGAAACTATTTTTACATGGTCTCCAATGCCTGGATTATCCTGCATAAAATTCAGAACCCTGTTTTTTAAGTTATTCAGGGAATAATCATCAGTAGCAATCCATAATGTTGATGGAGTGTCTTTCAACGGGCATACGGTCTGAAGGATTAAAGAGCTGTCCTCTCCGCCGCCCCTTACTTTTCCTTTCAGGAAAATCAGGCCGTCTTCGTTTAACTCAGACTGGAATTTCTGGATTGTGTGTTCAAACAGCAGCACGCTGATGTGTCCAGTGGTGTCTTCCACGTCAATAATCATCATGATATTGCCTTTTTTGGTGATTTTTTTCTTGATTTCAGTGATAACTCCACCGATGGCAACTTCATCATCATTGTGATAAACGGAATTTTCAGATACGATATCTTCAATATCTACCGCGCCGTTCTTTTTGGTGATGTTCTCAATCGTAGAAGCCGGATGCCCTGAGACATACATACCAGTTGCATCCTTTTCATTCCTGCATTTCTGGAGGTATGAATACTCCGGATACTCATTAAACTTGTATGACGTATCAACATCAAGGCCGAAATCAAACAAAGTAAGCTGATTTTCATCATAGTTCTTTGCCTGAGTCTTGATTGAGGTAAGCATAGTGTCAAAGTTTTCAACTAAAGTCTGTCTGGTATGGCCAAAAGCATCAAAAGCTCCCGCTTTCGCGAGGTTCTCAAACGCTTTTCTGTTAAATGACATATGCCGTTTTACAAAGTCATCAATATCTTTATACGGCTGCTTCGCGCGTTCTGCCGGAATTGTGTTAGCAACATCTTCTCCAACTCCTTTGATTGCGAACAATCCGAATCTGATAGACTCATTGCCATCATCGTCAATTTCAATTGAAAAACCGTATTCAGATTTTGTTACATCAGGTGGTAAGATATTTACTCCTGTCTGTCTGAAAGATGTTACATATTTCATCAGCTTCTTTGAATCATCCATAACGGATGTTAAGAGACCGACTGCAAACTCTAATGGATAATTGGCTTTCAGATACGCTGTCTGCATGCTTATTGCGGCATAAGCTGCGGCATGTGATTTATTGAATGCATACTTTGCAAAGTCAACCATCTGATTCCAGATTTTCTGTGCAGCTTCCTCTGAAATACCCCTTCCGGTACATCCTTCAATATTCAGTTCTTTATCGCCGTTGATGAAATGCGGGCCTTCCTGGTCCATGATTTCCTGCTTCTTTTTTCCCATTGCTTTACGTACAACATCGGCACGACCCATTGAGAAACCGGCCAGTTTTTGCACTATCAGCATTACCTGTTCCTGATAAACGATAATACCATATGTAGGAGCAAGTATTGATTCAAGTTCTGGGGTTATATATTTAATATCACTCGGATTATGTTTGTTCTGAATATAATCCGGGATATAATCCATCGGGCCTGGACGATACAGTGCAACACCGGCAATGATATCTTCAAAGCAGTCAGGCTGCAGCTGTCTCATGAATTTCTTCATTCCATCTGATTCAAGCTGAAATACGCCATCAGTATCTCCTGATGCAATCATTTTAAGCGCTTTTTTATCATTCAGGATACTTTCATCCCAAAGCGGGATATCTTTTCCAGTTCTTTTCTTGATTTCTTTTTGCGCGATGTCAATGATTGTCAGGTTTCGCAGCATCAGCAGGTCTTTCTTTAGATTGCCGAGATGCTCTGCCTGGTTCATATCATATTCGCATACAAGCAGGCCGGATTCACTATCAAGACGGCAGGGGAATAACTGTTCACATGGAACCGGTGTCGGGATATGTCCGCATGCATGAGTACCTGCAGATTTTTTTGTTCCTTCCAGTTTCAATGAAATATCCCAGATTTTTTCAAGTCTCGGGTCACTATGGACATATGACTGTAAATCAGGGTTTATCTCCCATTCCTGTTTCAGTGAATTATTGCCTGTGATGAAATTAGCCAGCTTCGCGCCAATAGCAACATGGTTTTCAATTCCGGATACTTTTGTGCATCCTTTTAAAACGTTTTTTGCCAGCATGGTTCCAAATGTCTCAATCTTGGCAAAGCAATCATAACCATAATCATTTGCCTCAGCAGCAATTACGTCGTCTTTTCTTAAATACTCGAAGTCGGTGTCGATATCCGGCATCGATATTCTTTCCGGATTTAAGAAACGTTCAAACAGTAAATCGTACTGCAATGGTTCAAGGTCTGTAATTTCCAGGCAGTAATTCATGCAGCTGCCGGCTCCAGAACCTCTTCCCGGGCCAACCAAGATATGGTTGTCTTTTGCTTCTTTGATTGTTTTTCTGATATCAAGGAAGTACTGAGCAAATCCCATCTGTTTGATGATTCCAAGTTCATACTTCAGTCTTGGTTCTGCTTCTGCTCTCCTCTGATGACAATGAGGATATCTTTTTTCAAAGCCTTTCCAGGCCTCGTCTTCAAGATATCTGAAATAATCATCGCCATACTCTTTCGGGATATGGACTTTTGGCATACGGTAATGACCGTATTCAAACTCAAAGTTACACTTATCTACAACTTCCTGTGTGTTGTAGACAGCTTCAGGACAATAAGGGAATAAATCCAGCATTTCTTCTTTTGATTTAAGATAGTAATCACCATCATTAATCATGCGGTTTTCCTCATTGATTCTTTTGTCTGTCTGCATGCAGAGAAGCCAGTTATGCGCTTCCTTTTCGTCTTTTTTGACGTAATGGCAGTCATTTGTGGCAATCAGTTTCACGCCGCATTCTTCTGACAATGTCAGCAGGGCGGTGATAACCTCTCTTTCCTCAGGAATACCATGGTCTTGAATTTCGAGGTAATAATCATCCCCAAATACTTCTTTGTATTCCATGATAATCTGTTTTGCCAAATCTACATTTCCATGCACGATAGCTTGCGGTACAGCACCGGCAAGGCAGGCTGACATAACGACAAGACCTTCATGATGTTCTTTCAACAGGTCAAAGTCAATACGTGGTTTATAGTAAAAACCTTCAGTATGACTTCTTGTTAGCAGCTGGCATCCGTTCTTATATCCTTCTGCATTCTTGAACAGGATAATCAGATGGTTGTAAGCTTTACCTTCAGATGCCTTTTTTTCAAACCTTGTTGTTCCGTATGGCGCAACATATGCTTCAAATCCTCCGATAAATTTCATACCGTTAGCTTTGCATGTGTCATATGCTGTAACCAATCCGGCCATTGTTCCATGGTCTGTAAATGCCATTGCTTTCATTCCGAGAGATTTGCCGTATTTAACGTAATCCCCGATTTTTCCTAAACCGTCAAGCAAGCTGTAGTCTGAGTGGACATGTAAGTGAGAAAATTCATTACTCATATTTTTCAATCTCCTTTTCTTTGTATTTTTTTGCTCTTTTAATATGCCGGATTCTCAAGACTACGAAAAAGAACTTGCGTTTTGTGTCAGCTTTCTAAAATACAGAACATTTGTTCTGGAAACATATTATCACATACCAAACAAAAAAGCAAACAAATGTTCGCATAAACTTTTTTATTATTTTTTGTAACTTTTCGCCAAAAATTTTGCATATTAAAACAAAGCCAAAAAAAATAAAAAGGAGAGAGAAAAAATGAAATCACTAAAATATTGGCTATCATTTCTTTCGCTTATTCTGCTATTAGTAATTCCATGTGGAGGGTTTTACTATTTAAGCAGGCAGCCAGGCTTTAATGTCGTTGACTTTGTGAAGGAATATCCAATGCCTGTCTGCATTGGTGCTGTAATCTGGGCGGTTTTATTCAAATCATGCAATCTGTGGTATGAAAAATCCAAATACGGCAAAAATGTTGACGCATTCGGTATGACAAGCAAATTTGATTATTTCAGCCTGTCAGACAAAGAGCGAAAAGAATATGATAAACAGCGAAAAGAAGAAATGAACAGGGTAATGCCGGAGTCCACAATCACTAAGGCAACACATCCGGGTTCTAAGAATCCTGACCAGGATATGGCAGCTCTTTCAGGAATGGAAGAAGTGAAGGACAAGATAAATGAGATTGTAGCCCGTGCGAATTACGATAAAGCCCACGGCAAGAAAGGTGAAGGGTTCAGTTCACATTATGTCTTTTACGGAGCACCTGGTACTGGTAAAACAACATTTGCCAGAATACTTACAGGTTTTCTATACAAAAACAGGATTATCAAAAAAAATCAGTGTATTGAAGTTGATGGTAACCTTCTCAAAGCATCAGCGCCAGGTGAAGGTGGTATGAAAGCCGAGATTCTGGTTAAATATGCGATGGGTGGAGTTCTGTTTATTGATGAGGCGTATTCCATGGCTGAAGGATATGGAAATGAAGCAGTTGACACATTGATTAAACTCATGGAAGATATGCGAGGCCAGTTTGTATTAATCCTTGCCGGATATACAAAGCCAATGGCAAACCTGCTCTCTTCTAACCCCGGTTTCCGTTCACGAATCAAGGACTATCTTGAGTTTCCAGATTACACAACCGATGAAGCAGAAGCGATTTTCAAATCCATGGCAAACAAAGCCGGTTTAAAGGTAAGCCGTGAAGGCCTTGAAAAATTCAGGGAACGCTATGAGATAGAGCTTCCAAAAGCAGATTTTGGTAACGCCAGAACCGTAAGAAATATTCTTGATGAGGCAATCAGTAAGCACGCGTTACGTCTTACAAAAGACAAGAAAGCGAAAGAAAACCTGCTAACATCTGCGGATATCAGCAGTGAGTCAAGAAAAATTATCTAAAAACAAAAAATATTCAAAAAAAGTGTTACATTTTTTAAATTATTTTGCATATTATATATGATTGAAAAAATCAATCACTTAAAGATGAAGGCAAGCGAGTGAAAATGAGCTTCCCAAATCGCATATGTAAGCAACAAGCTGTTTACATATAACCGCAAATATGACCATTCCTCGTAGCCAAAGAAAAGGAGATGCGATGAAAAAAGTTTCAAGAGTCATTATAGGCGGAACACTCATAGCGCTTGGATGTGGATGTTTTCTTTATCCGAATTTCAGAGAATGGAATACTCAGCGCGAAGTCGAGTCTGTAATACACAAATTCGATGAGACTTACAGCAAAGGTATTGATTCTGATATTACATCAGAGCCGGTAAAGACATCTGATAAATCAGATTCTGACAAAAATGATACGGCAGACGTAACAGGCCAGCCGGCAAATGAATCTGATAACAAGTCAGAAACTGCTGATGACGACAAAGAAAAGACTGACACAGGCAGCAGCAAAAATAATACAGTGACAAATACTCCTAAACCAACGAGTCATGAACTTGCAAGTGAAGGAGATGACAACGCCGAAGCGGAACAGCAAACCGCAGGCAATACAGACAGCACTGAAAATACCTCTGAAGATTCAGAAACCGCTCTCTCTGGAAACACAGATTCGGATTCTGACGCATCAGATGATGAAGAAAGTGCTACCCGTCCATATCAAACTTTATATGGTGAAATGGAAAAGTATAACAAAGATTTGACCACAAACGGTCAGGACATAGTAGACGCATGGAGCTACGAGCAGCAGCCACTTGACCTTTCATCTGTAGACATTGATGAGGACAATCCGGTAATCGGATACATTGAAATCCCCGATATGAAGATTCGTCTTCCCTTAATGTTGGGGGCTTCAACAAAAAACCTTGAAAAGGGTGCAGCAGTTTTATCAGAAACCAGCATGCCGATAGGTGGTGAAGATACAAACTGTGTAATTGCGGGACACCGCGGATGGGAAGGAAGTGCATACTTCCAGTTTATTGAAAACATGAAAAAAGGTTCAAAAGTATACATAACAAACCCTTGGGAAACGTTAGTGTACGAGTGCACAAGCACACAAGTCATTTATCCCGACGACGTTCAATCCATCCTGATTCAACCAGGGAAAGACATGGTTACCTTATTTACATGTCATCCATATGTACTTGGAGGCGGCCCTTACAGATACCTCGTATTTTGTGAAAGAGTCGACACCCAGAAACGGAAGGAAGCAGACGGAATATTAAACCCGGATGCGACAACTCCGGCACCAGCAGAAGAAGCAGATAATGTTGTGGTTACAGAACCTGAAGAAGCAGAGTCTTCAAACGACAGCACTTCTGAAAGCACTGATGAAGATTTAAGCGTAGAAAACCCGGCACAGACCCCGGGCAGCGATGACGATTTGTCAGTAGATAAAGAAGAGCAGTCCACTCAGACTGAAGCAGGAACAGGCAATACTACAACGGACATATCGCCAACTCCTGCAGAAGAAACAACATTAGACGAAAATCTGGAAAATGACCCAGAGGTAAAAAAAGCAGAAGAAAGAGGCAAGCGCCTGCTTGCATTGGAACAAACCCTGAGGTATATGCTTCCAGTCGTCTTAATCGCTTTATCTGCGATAATTATTCTGTTTAGAGCAAATAGCAAGCCTAAACGAAGGAAAAGAAAAAGAAAAAATACGGTCAATAGAAAAACAAAACCAAGACCGAAAAAAAAGGAGAAATGAATATGAAATTTAATAAACTTTCTAAGACATTAAGTATGACTGCATTAACAGCAGCTATGGCAGTCGCTCCGGCAATCAATGTATTTGCCGCACCGGAAGATATTATCGATACAACAAAAAAAGCTTCCCTTACAATTCACAAATATGATATGACAGCTGCACAGCAGGACGGAATTAACGTAGACGAGTTCAAAGACAATGCAAACGGTAAGCAGGACGCAACTGCAGAAACAACATTTGCAGATTACGTAATCAAAGGTGTTGAATTTACATACGCTAAAGTTGGTGAAATCAATACAGAAAGCATCAACGGAAAAGTTGAAGTAGTATACGATGTTCCAAAGGAACTGGCTACAATCTTAAATCTTCAGAGTAAAGTCGGAAGAACAAATGACAAATATTCTTCTGATGAAATCAATGAAGCTATGGCAACAGCACTTGTTGACAATACAGCAACAAAAGGAAAACTGGAAGATTATATTAAGACAGCAGCAGGCGCAACAGCAATGCCTATGACAGATGCAAACGGTGTAACATCCGCTTCTAACCTGCCACTTGGTCTTTATCTGTTAGTTGAGACAAAAGTTCCGGCAAACGTTAACACAACTGTAGACCCGTTCTTCGTATCCCTGCCTATGACAGACAGAGAAGGTGAAGCTTGGTTCTATGATGTAACTGTATATCCGAAAAACCAGACAAACATTCCTGACCTTGACAAGCTGGTAAGACAGCATGATGATGCTGCATATTACAGCCAGGCAGAGTATCACAATACAGCAACTGTTTCCGAAGGTGACAAGATTGATTATATCCTGGTATCCCACCTTCCGAAGATTACAAGTAAAGCAACATATCTTACAAAATATGACTTTACAGATAAGATTTCCAAAGGTCTTGTATACCAGAGAGATATGACTATCTACTTCTATGACAACGAGGCAGATGCACGTGCAAACAACACAGCAAACGCTGTTGTTACATGGAACCAGGCAAGAGAAGATGAAGTTGGAAAATTCAAAACAACATACAATGCAGCTTACGACAAAGCAAGCCAGGTAACAATCTCCATGACTGCTGAAGGTCTTGCAGACATCAATAAACAGAAAGCAGGAAGCCAGGAATCTGAATTTTCAGGAAGATGGATTGTTGTAGCTTACAGCACAGTAATGAGCCAGGACGATGCTCCAATCCTTGGTGATACAGGTAACACAAATGATGTAACACTGAAATGGCAGAGAACCAATATGGATGACTTTGATGAACTGGAAGACAGAGCAAGAGTATTCACATATGGTATCCACCTGACAAAGAAATTCAAGAGCGACGACCCGAAGAAAACTGGTGACCCAACAAAAGTTAACTTCGTTCTGTACAACAAGACAAACGGATACTATGTTAAAGCAACACCAGGCACAGGCCCGAACACAGGTGTTTACTTTGTAACTGATGGTACCCAGGTTAAGCAGGACAACGGAACAATTATCGATGATTATTCCAAGAGACCCCTGACAGAAGAAGGCGGTACAGTATTTACACCAGGTAAAGACGGTACATTCATCATCAAAGGTCTTGAGGCTGATGAGTATGTTCTGACAGAGCTTCGTACAGATGCAGGCTTCAACCTGTTAAAAGAGCCTATCACCATCAATATCAAGTGCACAGAGGATGACTTCACACCATCCAAGACAACACTGTATGACAGCAAAGACAAAGCTGCTAACCAGCATAAGCACATGATTGAGACAAATGGCGCAAGAGCTAAAGCTACAGTTGATGGCAGCGATACAAAGATGGAGGAATCCAAAGTTACAGTTGAGGGCGAAAGTGCTAACACACTTGTATCTACTAACTCCCTCGTTGTAATGCAGGTAACAAATACACCTGGATTCAAACTTCCGGCAACTGGTGGTGCAGGTACTATTGCATTCACAGTAGCAGGATGTTCAGTAGCATTTGCAGGTATTGCAATCGCAACTAAGAAATCCAAAAAACATGATGAAAAATAATAAACGTTAAACGCAGGCTGGCTTCGCCAGCCCGCAAAAAAAACGTTTTTGTGTCCAAACGATATAGAAGACCGGGCGGGAGCTATTAGGCGCCCGCACCGGTCTTTCTTTTTTGTTTAAACACAACCCGCCGTATTTCCGGCAAAAAATATATAGAAAAGGACACTATTTTATATGTTAAAGAAAATCGGGAAATTCTTATTAGTGCTTGTGGTACTCGGTATATCAATGGGTCTTATACTATATCCGTTTGTATCAAATTACCTTTTTGAAAACAGGGCAGACGGTATTATCGATACGGTAGAAAAAACAGCAGATGATGCGGATGAAGAGAAATATAAAGAAGAAATAGAGGCAGCACAAAAATATAACGCGGAGCTTGCAACTGGCCATGTAGTATTAAAAGACCCGTTCGTTGAAGAGAAACTTGACGAAGACGCAAAAGAATACAACTCACTGCTGAATATGGCAGATGGCGGTGTTATGGGATTTATCAAAATCCCGTGCATTGACGTATCACTTCCAATTTATCATGGTACATCAGCCGAGATACTGGAACTTGGAGCAGGACATCTGCAGGGTACATCCCTTCCAATCGGTGGAGAAAGTACTCATTCAGTAATCACCGGCCATACAGGTCTCAGCAGTGCAAAGCTGTTTACAGACCTTACAGAACTTGAAGAAGGTGATATGTTTTTTCTGCACGTTATGGGAGAAAAGCTTGCATACAAGGTAGACCAGATTTCAGTCATCCTCCCGGAAGAAATGGATAAACTGACGATTGAAAACGGCAAGGATTACTGTACGCTTGTAACATGTACACCGTATGGAGTTAACACACATCGTCTCCTAGTCAGAGGAGAGAGAACAGAGTACACAGAAGACAAAGAGGAGGAAGCCGGAACAGAAGTAAAAAAAACACAGTCTAAATGGATGGAAGAGTATACAAAATCAATCATTATCAGTTCATCCGTTCTTGCAGTTATGCTTATTGTACTTCTGATATGGCGACATTTCGCAGGCCGTAGACGCCGAAAGAGACGTAAGAAAAAACAAACAAGAAATAATCAAAAACGAAGAAAAAAGAAAAGCAGCGCGAATACTAACGGAAAACGGGAATCACCTGACCGACAAAAAAGTGAAGCGCGAGCTGGAAAGAAAAAGAGAAAACCAAGAGAAGAGCCTGACTAATGTCAGGCTCGCATAAAAAAAGGAGCCTCTTCTTACGAAGAGCGCTCCTTTTTGTTTATTCGTCATCTCCTTTCTTTAAGATGCCGGCACGAATGGCTATAAAATAGACCATAAAGCCGGCAATGCCAAGCTTCAACAGCACGTTAAAGAACGAGCTGTAGAAACTCAAGTCCAGAAGAAACAATACCGCGAAAAGCGGTTTGTTCTTCTTCTGACTTGTTAATGTGCAGCACACCAGGACGGGTAAAAACATCCCGAACCAGCATTTGCCGCCCCACTCCGGAGAGTTAAGGAACAGCATTGCCGCTGCTACAACAGTCACAAAATGTAACACCTTGCGACCAAAACTGTGTTTACCGGTTACCAGAGCTCTCATAACATATTTCATATTATGGGCCCTCCTTTCTTTTTTAACTTACTTTTTTAGTTACTTTATGTAAATCCACCTACGAACGTAGGTTTCATAAAAAAATAAATCTATAAACGGCCGTTTCCCTGATTATTTTTTACGGCCTTAAAGGGAAAAGAAAGAGAGGTAAACTCCTAAACAAAAATAAGAATTTCCTCTCTTCATCAAATATTAAGATTATGTATTTATAAGATGACAAAAAAAATATAAAATAAAAATCACTTTCCATGTTTTTTCCAGCATATTAAATGTGAGAACAAAAACACAGGAGTGATTTTATGGGAGATAATAATATTGAGACAATTGATTTAAATAAACCCGGCATAATTGATATGGATTTTTTTATCAGAACAGAAGAACAGGCAAAAGCAATCATGAAAACATGTGAAGCAGCCATTAATATTATAGGTAAATCGGTAAGGGAAATGGTCAACCTGGCAGGGCTTGACTCCGTAGACTTCGCGCTCTTTAATATAAGCGCAGTGAAACAGAATATTGAGGAAAATCCAAACAAGCTTCCTGGGCTGATGATATTTGCGGGAAGTGATGACACATACGAATACAGTATTTCAGCGACGCCAAGCTATTCAGGCAAAAATGAATACCCTGAAGAGGTGATGGCGCTACTGCTGCGGAAGAATATAGAAAATCCGATAGACGATTTCTGCGTATTCAATTTCAATGATAAGAAATGGGTAAAAGCAGACTTCGCGGCGCATCTCGGACTGACAAGAGAACAGTACGACCTGTTCTCAAAAAATCAGGAAGACCCAAGACTGCCGCTATTTAACATATATAAAGATTTTCATGGCCCAATGTCGAATGAGGAATTTGACGAGTTCTTTGAGAAAAACCAGCAGATAGTTGAGCTACATGAACTGACACGGTATTATACTGATTTTGATTACTTTCTTATGAATAATGGAATCATTGCGCTATGTCCGCTGTCGGAAGATGTAAGCGATGGCTTGTCAGTAACATATGAAGATGGATATTACAGCCTTAATATCACGACAAAAGGCAAGATTTTAAAGTCTATCGCAAAAATAAGTGATGTTGAACAGATGGCAGCGGTGCTGTCAAACTTTCTTGATAGAAAATTTCCGAAAGATATGCTGTCGTTTGTCCCTCTGTCACTAAGCACTGCCGCTGTCATACATGATTCAGGAGTGTGTGAATATATGCATCCGTCAGATGAGCCTGACAACGCACAGATAAGCGATGAAGAACGGAAAAACTTCAAAATGTATATTGAAGCCTGCACGCATGCAGCTCATGCCATGGCAGAACAGCTTCAACCAAAAAATATCAATACAATAACAATTCCAGATAAAAAATAAGGAGACAAAAATATGAGTAAAAAAAATGACAACGATAACATTGAAACAATCAACCTGACACCAAGAAAAGGAGTAATTGATTTAAGCTTTTTTGACGACCTGACAGACCAGCTGAAGTTTAAGACTGAAATATGTGAAGCGACAAGGGATTTCGTGAAAGACGCCCTGGAAGATGCCGTGTCAAGGTCTGATATTGGCCATGTGGATTTGAGTATGCAGGATGCAAGCGAATTTGAAGACGGTCTGGAGTCTGACGACAACAGACTGAACGGAGTCGTATACTCCGGTGAAGATGACAAATATACATATTTTGTCTCTGTCATGATGGGATATGACGATGAAATGGGAGAAGACGAAGAAGAGGATTACAGCGACCTTGAGGCAATGCTTGATGATGATTACGATGATGAAGACTACGATGAAGATGTCGTTGATGCCCCTGACTCCACATGTGTCTGCCTGATAAGAAGTGAGAAAGAGAATAAAACCGTATGCCAGCAATTTGATTTTGAAAAAGAAGAGTGGGTTCATCTTGATTATGAAGATTTCACCGGGCTAACATCAAACCAGGTATCAATTCTCTCAGCAGGTGATGACCCTGTAAAATCAAACATCCTGATGATGTACCGCAATGAATACGGCAATATTGACGACAAAGATTTCAATAAATTCTGCGAAGACAATAAGGCAATCATTGAACTGTTCAGACGTGCTGACCGCTTTACTTACCTTACCGTTTTTGACAAACACAAGCTTGTCCTGCTGCCTAACAGCAATTATGACGGCGGCATGGTCATCTATGAAGACGGCTTTTACTGTCTGTGTTCAAGTTTCTTGTGCGAACCGTTAAAAAGGGTGTATAAGACAAAAAACATTGACGATATCCTCATTACTATGGCAAATATTTTTGACAAATGCTTCTACGAAGATACCATTGCGGTAGTCCCGCTGTCTGACCTTGCATTTGCCGTATTCCGTGGAAGCGGCAATATTGAAATATTCTTCCAGAACACCGGAAAAGAGAGAAGTGAAATGACCGCGCAGGAGCAGGCGGTTGTTGAAGAGTATATCTGTAAAATCAATAGTTTCACAGACAGCTTATAATTGTGAGAAAAAGTTTAGCTATTGCCAGCATCGCAGCGATTGGAGGATGCTCCCTTATCGCTGCTTCTGCTGCTAAACCACCGCTGATGGTGCTGGCATATAAATCTTCAAGCTTTGCCGCTGATTACGACAGTATCACGGATAAGGAATTAATCCCCGGAAAATGGCGCGGCGTACTCAACGATGAGGGGGTAGAACTATCATTAAACAAGGATGGAAGCCTGAAAGCCGTATACAACCACAAAAAAGAAAATGGAAAATGGGATTTAAAAGAAGACCAAGACCGCCTGGAGATTAAGATAGGTGATAAGAAATATACATTTACGTATAATAGAGCACAGGACGCAATACTCTATGATGGGAATTACGTATTCAAAAGGCTGAGTGACATTGCCGAAGATGACAATAATGCGGAAGTAAGGATTGATGCCGTAAGCAGTGAATTTCTGGGGAAATGGAAGGCTGTAAATATTGAAAACACAAAAGGCGAGATATCGGTGTACCCTGATGTCTTAAAAACAACAACTGTAACACTTGGAATAACAAATAAGAAGACTGAGAAAACCAGCATGCCTTCCGGAAATACAGAAGACGGATTAAGCATGGATTTAAAAATCCATGGAGACACTGACAAGTCAACCATTTCAGGCATCAACTCAACGTTTACAATGGGTGCCCTTACGTTTCAGATAGCAAATCCAATTGAGTCAAGTATAATTGAAACTGGCAAGCGGTCGGATGGAAAGGTATTTCTGCTTGAAAACGGAATGCTTAGTATGACGCTAACGGATGGGGAGAATAAAACAACTTTATATATGACAAAGGAGCCGGAAGAGTAGTTGTTCTTCCGGTTCCTTTTTTTTGTTTTGCCGGCAATCTTTCATATTATTTATGTACATATTAACGCCTTAAAAAAGGCCATAAAAAAGAAAGGAATGTATGTATTATGAAGAAAGCAAACGAAACCACAAAAAGCACAACAAAAAAAGTAACAGGAATGCTGATGGCATTATTTATGCTCATCTGTTCTGTCCCTGTACCTGCAGCTGCACCGAATAACTTCGTCATCTCAGATAATGGAATTGTCGGTGGCTGGACACGTGAAGACATGGTCATCGGAGACTGGGAATGCCCAGCTGCCGGTGTATCCATGACTATCAATAAGAAAGGAGGTTTTGTTTCATCTTCAGCTGCTGGATGTACTGGCGGAAAATGGATTCTTGAAGATGATTTCCTCACCCTGAATTCTAAGACAGGCGACAGTAAAATGTTCGCATGCAAGGGTGAGACTCTTGAAGAGGTCGGCGGTGACTGCCTTGTCTTTTACAGTAAAGATGAGTTAAAGAAACCGTCAACTGCTGCAAAGAAGGTTTCCGTATCCAAATATGCTGGGTATTGGAAGGCTTCAGAGGTGACATCTCAGGATGAACTGAGATTCACAAAAATGTTCATATCTACCAGCAAAAAAGGCAAAATGAATATTTATATGCAGCAGAATTTTGGCGCCACTAAACGTGTTGCCAAAGCCGTTAAATTAAAACTGTCTAAGAAGAAAGACTGCGTATCATTTAAGACACGCATCAATGGAAAGACAGTGAAAGGTACCGTCTATTTAGACAGAGGCACTACTTATGCCATCATTGATGGCGGCAGAACGGCAATCCGCTTCACACGAAGCTCCAAGGCAGAGCTTCGCGTGGCAACTGCATCCAAATAAGCACCCAGAGACTGCGTAAGCGGTCTCTTTTTTTTATTCTTCTTTTTCGTTGTCATATTATTATTGCAAACAATAATGTACCCCTCTTTGAGGGAGAGAAAGAAAGGGAAAAGATTATGAAACAAACAATGAGAAAAATGATGGTCATGATTATGACTATCGCAATGGCACTGACAACAGCAGCTATTCCGGCAGCAGCAGCCGCTCCGCAGGGATACACAATCACCTCAGGCGGTGTATGCAGCAGCCGCCGCGCTTCTGACCAGATTGTTGGCTCTTGGGCTGGCAATTATGGACGAATGGTGGTCTTTAAAGATGGACGTTACGTCGCTATGTTCGGTTCCTCAATGCATGAGGAGACCGGAATGTGGGAATTTAATGGCCGAAACTGTCTTATGCTGTACCGCGAAAATGAAAATGTCCTGCTGTATTACAGTAACAAGACACTTCGCGGAACAGTAAATGGCAGACGTATCGTCTTCTATGATGACACTAAAGCCATGCTGCCAGCTTATAACCACAAAGCCAAAGCCAAAGATTTCAATGGCTTCTGGCGGGTTAAGACGGTAAGCAGTGGAAGCGCCATTGCGGCACCTTCTAAAGAGATGTACGCTTACGCTTATGGACGTAAGATGTGTATGTCCTGGAATGACTGGGACGGTTCTAATGAAGAGAGCCGCAGCACGACATTTCAGGTGAAAAACGGTGTCGGCAAATTTTCAGTGCGTTTTGGTGGAAAGAAATATTCTGCCAAAATGTACAAACTGATGGACGGGTCTTTGTATGTGGTATATACCAACAAAAAGACCGAGGTTGCTGCACGTTATGTGGCAGCAGTTGATAAGTTCTTACAGTGATTTTTCTTAAGGAAGCTTCGGCTTCCTTTTTTTATTGATTCTTTTGCTGTTATTTTTGCAGATTGGTTTCTGCAGGGATTGGCGAAAGATGGAATGATGTTGGCTGCCGGAATGCTGAGATTGGCTATGTAAAAAAGATGACGGCTAGTTTGAGAATGCTGGCCGGCTGACGCCGGAATGAAGGCTGCTGGCTGAAAAAGCAAAACGTAGTTTTGCGATGCAATCCAGGCTGCAAGCCTAGCGCGGGGTGTTTGCGGGGCGCGAAGCCCCGCATATATTTGCCCGCTGCTCGCCGTGTTTTGCTGCCGGCAAATTTTTGCCAGCAAAAAAAATCGCAAAAAATATACTCTTTTTTTTAAAATTCAGCATATTGTATGTAATTACAAAACTAAAAAAATAAGGAGGAAAAATAGTGAGAAAAAAAATCTTATCAATAGCGCTCGCGGTGATGATGGCAATTCCGACGATGCCTGTAATGGCGACCAGTGACAAAGACGTGCTCGGAGATTGGTATGCAAATATTTACGGTGTAGGAATCCAGGTTACGTTCCGAAAGGGTGGCTCATATTTAATCTCTATGGACGGAGTCAACAACGGAGACCCGGAGGAAGGAACCTGGAAGATGACAGGTGACGCAATCACACTTGACGAGGGAGAAGAAAATTCAATGAACCTGACAGTGAAAGGCAACAGTATCTCTGCAGACAACGGTGAATTCACGCTGTCAAGGGAGGAAACGGAGTATGACGGATATACTCCTGCAAAAGTAGTAGATGCAGATGAAAAAGACTTTGACGGAATCTGGAAGGCTGATTATGTATCAACCGGAAACATTACAGCCCCGGTTGATGTATTTGGTATTTCCGGAGCGTTTATTTCCGTAAAGTCAGGAAAGCTGGAGCTGTTTCTAAATAGTGATGTCTATGAAAAACCGCTTGATGCAGAAGACCTGACAGTGGAGTTTAAAGATAATACATGTACATTTACTTCTGAAAAAGATGAAGAAAAAGATGCAGAAAAAACCGCTGCCAGCAAAGATGATGCCAGCAGTGATGACGATGGCGAGGAGACAGACACTTCCGTAAGCGGAACGCTCCAGATGCAGGAAGACGATATGGTCAAAATGACAATCAACACCGGCGGCAGCGATATGGTATTCTACCTGGAAAAGAGCGATGCGGTTGAAATGAAGGCAGCTAAGAGAGCAGCTGAGGAAGAGGCCGAGGCTGCTGATGAAGAGACCGAAACCGAAAAAGAGACAGAAAAAGAGACAAAAGAAGAAACAAAAAAATCTGAAAAATAAGTTGCCGGCAGACGCTGGACTGGTATGCCGATTTGGGCAGGAAAGAGAGTGAAACATGACAGAAGATGGTTTAAAAAGCGTAATTGTTAAAGTAGGACTGACTGCGTTAGTGTTGGCGTGTGTGGGAAATGTAAGAGATAAACCTTCCGATAACCGTAATACCACTGTGCAGGTTGTTGAAGCGGCTGATGAAAGCGCTGATAAAGAAAGTGAAAGCTGCAATGATGCCATTGGAACATATTGTGGGTTTGTTGATGGCAACGCGGCTAAGTTAAATCTGATGGAAAACCAGGAATTTTCAATGTCTGTCAGCGATAACAACAGCAAGATACATACCACCACAGGAGAGTATTCTATTGCAGACGAGACACTGAACCTGAAAGAGGATTCTGGAAAGGAATTTGCCCTTACTTTTGATGGCAAAAACGCAATACTGAACACCAAAGAAATATACATGTTATTTTCAGCTGATGCAGCTGCAGGAAACGCAGAGCAGGCTTACGCCTGCTCTGCGTTTTTTTGTCGTTTTTCATTCAATATCCGGCTTGTCATATTAATTACGTCAAAAATTAATTTGTTATGCCGGTTTATCGGCAAGAAAGAGAGGAATGCAATGAAAAAAATCAACAAAAAAATGGAAAACTTTAAGGGTATCGTTATCGTCTTTGCACTGATGGCACTGGTGGCTGGTGGTGCCGCTCGAATGGGAGCTGTTGCTGGTGATTACATAGTCGCCGTGCAGGCAGCCCAGGCAGAAGAACGCGGCATGAGTGATGTTGCCGGAACATACTACGGTTTTGTCAATAACCGTCCGGCTACCTTGGTTCTTCAGCAGAACCAGCGGTTCTCAATGTCCATTCAGGGCACCGAAACCGAGACCCGCAAGCTTGCAGGCAAGTATTCCGTCGTAGACGGAACCCTGAACCTGCAGGATGAAGAGTCAGGAAGAGAATTTGTTCTCGCCTTTGATGGTGAGAACGCTTCTATGGATGCCGGAGAAGCATCCATAAGATTCTCTGCTGACCCTGACAAAGCAGCAACCGGAATGTTTCCGGTTGCATAACCCATTTTTCAAGGAGGCTTTGCCTCCTTTTTTGTTTTCCAAAAAATTCAGCATATTGTAATAACTACAAAAAAATGGAGGAAAAAATAATGATAAAAAAAGCAAAGAAATGCTGCCTGCTTACGGTTGGCGCGCTTGGCCTGGCTGCAGTTGTGGCAGCAGCAGTAATATTAAAAAAAGAAGACATTGCATTTGATGAATGGTGTAAATCCAGAAAGTAAGAGGTGATTGATATGTTTACAGCATTGTTTGTAATTTTTGCAATATGTGTTTTTGGAGATTTGCTATGGCTGTGTATTAAGCTTGCATGGAGTGCCTGGAAGGTTGTCCTGACGCTTGTCTGCCTGCCACTGCTGATTGTTTTTATGGTTCTTGGCGGCATGATGGCTCTGGCGCTGCCATTGCTGGTTGTCGTCGGGATTGTGGCAGTTATTGTTTCAATCTTCAAGTAAGGAGAAAAAATAATGAGAAAAATATGCAGAACAATATTGGCTGCCGGATTGATGGCTTGTATAATGATGCCGGCCGTGAATGTAATGGCGACAGACAACATAGTCGGAAACTGGCAGGCTGATGAAGCCGGCGTCGGATTCGCAAAAATATCTGCAAGCCTTGTCGGACTGGACGGGCTTTGTATCAATATTAACGAAGACGACACTGCCGATATCATCTTCGCCGTAGACGGAGATGAGACAAAGACAGTTAAAAACGTAAAAATAGAGAAAAAAGAAGGAGAAAAATATTTCGACGTCAAGATTCCAGATGCCGATTCGCCATCGCTCTCGGAAGGCCAGAAAAAGCTCGCTGAGATTGCTGAGAAATTCGGGCTGGAAGGATTTGGGAATATTGTAGTTGATGACGATGGAAGGCTGAAGATTCAGGCTGAGTTTGAAAATTTCGATGCAGATTTGCATCTCTCCAGAATGGAAGAACAGTCATATCTACATTGCTGGGACAGACTTCCGTCGGAATTTCCGGAAAAATAAACGTAAAAGTAGCAGGCAAAGCCTGCTGCTTATTTTTTTTGCTGATTTTGCATATTGTATGCAATGGAGGTGATGATATATGAGGCTGATGAGACAGACAAAACAAGGCCTTACCGCTGCGGCAGTGCTCGCCCTGATTTCAGGCGGCGGCGTAGCCGTGTTGACAAATAATGCAATGACTCGCCAGATTGACCAGATGGCGGCAGAGCATGGAATAGATTTAAACACAGCCGAGACAGGCCAGATGTTAACTAATACATTCAAATCTTCGTATGCCAAGGCATGCGGGGTGCTTTCGCAGTTTGGGATAGTCCCCGAAGACATTGCAAAAAAGGCAGCAAAAGAAGCGGCAAATTTTTCAGCAAATATGTATAATGCGATGCCTGAC
>SKET01000434.1_pt1 | contig 35762 bp, 29 predicted proteins | sample 4841461 | NCBI WGS metagenome assembly SKET01 (sample SAMN11008802, study PRJNA524170) | human gut metagenome | biome: Human fecal sample; material: Feces; isolation source: fecal sample from pouch patient p5 | host: Homo sapiens | place: Israel: Tel-Aviv | collected 2014-02-13
GATTCAATCCGGGCAGCGGCTTCTTGGTGGCCCACACCTGCAGATAATACTCATGATCCTTGTCCGGCGGCTGCGGTCCGTTGTACCGCATAATCACCGACGGGTCAGTGCTACGCCCCAGGAACTTGGAGGCCGAGGAGTTGCGCCCCTGCACGGTCTCCGGAATCATGGCTGGCAGCTGGCGGGAGAAGTCCGGCGGAATGGCCAGCGCATGCGAGTCGTTGAAGTCGTACATCAGCGCATCGATGGGCAGATTGGCCACGGACCAGTGAATCCACTCGAAACCGCAGACCGGAATCGAATCCGGATCCACGAACTCCCAGTGCAGGTAACAGGCTTCGGGGTTCACATCATCGATGTAGAACGGGAAGGAGACCACAGGCACGCCACCATTGAAATATTCAGGGGCCGCGGCCTTGGCGAAATCGTCCGGAATAACGGTGAAATCGGCGGAAATCTTCATACCCACCAGTGTATCGCGAGCCATGTTGCAGATTTCAGTCTGCGGCAACTCAAACGCCATCACAATACATGGTGATAGCCAAACACGACTGAGGGCCTCCCCTCGACGGAAGGGAAGCCCTGGAATACCGAAAATGCCTTGCTTCCTATCCTCAAAGAGATAGAAAACAAGGCATTTTCCCGATTATTCAGCCGATTGCTCGGCCACGGTCACTCGGCCGGAGTGTAGAAGTCGCCGTTGAGGGCCTTGGCGGCCTTCTCCTGCGCTTCCTCCAGCGTCCAGTTGGCGAGCTCGGCGCGCACATCGTCCAGAGCCACCGGGGTCATGGACAGCGAGTTGACGCCGATGCCTGCAAGCACCACGGCCAAATCCGGATCGGCGGCAGCCTCACCGCACACGCCCACCGGCATGCCGTGCGCGTTGCCGGCGTCGGCGATGAGCTTGATGGCGCGCAGCACCGCCGGGTGCCATGCGGTCTGGTAGTTGGCGACCGAGCCGAGCGTACGGTCGGCGGCCAGCGTGTACTGGGTCAGATCGTTGGTGCCGATCGAAACGAAGTCGGCCACCTCGGCCACCTTGTCTGCCATAAGCGCGATGGACGGCACCTCGGCCATCACACCGACCTTCTTCAGACCAAAGGACTTGCCGAGCTTGACGAAGTAATCGGCCTCATGCTCGTCAGCGACCATCGGGGCCATGACCCACAGGTCGGCCTCGGTCTGGGCATCGGCGGCGGCGAGCGCCTTGAGCTGGCCTTCGAGCACGTTCATGTGAGCCTTCAGCGTGCGCAGACCACGCAGGCCGAGGGCGGGGTTCGGCTCGTCTTCCGGGGTGAGGAACGGCAGCGGTTTATCTGCGCCGGCGTCCAGCATACGAATCACGACCTTCTTGCCGGGGAAGCGGCTCAGCAGCTCGGCGTAGGCCTTGGTCTGCTCTTCCACGCTCGGCGGCTCGGAGTTGCCGATAAACAGGAACTCAGAACGGAACAGGCCCACGCCTTCGGCGCCATACTCCAGGGCCGGGTCGGCATCAGCGGGCTTGCCCACGTTGGCGAGCAGCGGAATGTGGTGGCCGTCCTTGGTGGCGCCCGGCTTGCCGCGCAGCTCCTTGGCCTTGGCGGCGTGAGCCTTGGCGGCCTCGGCATCCTCGATCTCAGCAGCGGTCGGGTTGGCAACCACCACGCCCTTGGCGGCGTTGACGATGACCTGCTCACCATTGGTCAGGTTCTCGGCTTCGGCGGCGGAGACCACGGCCACGATGCCGCGAGCGCGGGCCAGAATGGCGGTGTGCGAAGTGGGGCCGCCCTGCGAAGTGACGATGGCCAGCACCTTGTTCAGGTCGATTGCGGCGGTGTCCGCGGGGGAAAGATCCTCGGCCACCAGCACGAACGGGGTCTCGCTTTCCGGAATGCCGGGAGCAGGCACGCCCATCAGGTCAGCGATCACGCGCTGGCCCACATCGTGCAGATCGGCGGCACGCTCGGCCTGGTATCCGCCGATGGCGCGGAACATATCCTCAACTGCAGCGAAGCCTTCCAGCACGGCGCGCTCTGCGGTTTTGCCGCCGTTGATCAGCGAGGTGATGCTGGCCGCCAGCGAGGGGTCGGACGCGAACATGGAGATGGCCTGCAGAATCGGGGCGGCCTTCTTGGCGCCTTCGTCGCCGTTAGCCGCTTCTTCGGCACGACGGCTCAGGTCGGCATTCACCACGGCCAGCGACTTAGTGACGCGGTCGATCTCTCCCTGCGCCGGCACGGTATCGGCACGGGGCGCGTCGGAAGGCTCCGGCAGCGGGGCCGCCATACGAATAACTGAGCCGACCGCCACGCCACGGCCAATGCCAACACCCTTGATTTCCATAATGGTTCTCCTTTGTTCGTAGGGTAGTAGTTCTTTGGAGCAGTGGCCTCGATGCCTACTTCGGAGTATGCAGCCGCAGCCATTGCCGGCAAGTTCTTCTTTGTTAGTTCCCTTATTATGGTGGTTTATTATCTGCAACACGCCAACGGTAATCGTTTTCTGGATTTTATTCTACGTCTCGGTATACTCGATATCAAGCAGCTGCCGCAATTGGCCGCATGACTTCCATTTCAGACAGACGCAAAGGAGTGTCCTTATGGTTACCCGCAACATCACCATCACCGATCCCGTCGGCATTCACGCTCGTCCTGCAGCACAGTTTGCTCAGGCCGTGGCGGCCTCCGGCTGCAACGTCACCATCGCCAAGGAAGGCGGCGCAGCCGTCCCCGCCGGCTCGATTCTGTCCATCATGGGACTGGGCGTTCAGCAGGGTGACACCGTGCAGATCACCGTTGAGGGAGACAACGCCGAGACCGTTGCCGACTCCCTGACCGAGACCCTGCTCGCCGCCGAGTAAACGGGCGAAACTTCTCTCACTTGCCAAACGGCCGCCCCGCCTGTCCGGGCGGCCGTCTTCTGTTTTATAGTGATTGCCGGTAATTTCACCGAGCCGGCATGCTTTCTGGGAGAGGAGGCACACATGACCGCGAACGAGCCAGCGGAATCATCATCCGTCTCAATCGTCAATGTTGCCGCCATCGCCAACGTCTCCACGGCCACGGTGTCCCGCGTGCTTTCCGGCAAACGCACCAAGGACGACGACATCGCCCGCCGCGTGCGAGCCGCGGCCCACAGCCTCAACTATTCGGTGAATTTTGCGGCCAGCGCGCTGCGTTCCACCGTGACGAGAACCATCGGCCTGATTGTGCCGAGCGTTCAGGATCCGTTCAGCGCACGGCTTATCGACACACTTGAGCCGTTGGTCAACCAGAGCGGCCGGCAGCTGGCGCTGAGTGTCGGGCGGACGCCGGAAGTGCAGAAGGAACGCATCGTGTTGATGGCCGCGCGCCATGTGGATGGGCTGATTGTCGTACCACTGCCTGGCATTGATCTGGGCGACGTGCTGGCGCAATATGCGCAGGAGATCCCCGCCGTGCAAATCGGAGGGTTGCAGCACACCACGTTCACGTCCGACCCCGCTCCGATTCAGCCAGCGCTGCAGCAGATCGCCGACGAGATACTGCGGCTGCTCGCCGATCAATCCAATACACCGGTGCATGTCAATCTGCCTTCGCGGCTTATCGCTCCGGGATCGCAAGACGCCGAATAAATTGGGCGGCCCTCATTACGGCCGCCTTGCATTGCGCCGGAACCACACTGCGCTGCATTACACCGCCAAGCGCACAAACATCAGGGCGCATCGCAAGCGCCATCTCATACTGCGTCGGCACCTCACCTGCGCTAGCGCCAAGGGCGCAATCTCACGGAATCAACGCGCAAAAGAGCGATTCAAACACCAGCAGCGGATTGCCATTACCGGCAAGTCGCTTGCGGGCGTGAGCCACTTCGTCCAGTCGGGCCACCGCGCCGGCGCGGTTCAGCCGCACGGACAGCTCGGTGATGGCCGACCGATTCTCCAGGTTGATAAGCCCGACCGAATCCTCCGCATTGTTCTGCAGGACCGCCACATCACGGTAAATGGAGGCGATGGAGTTGAGCGCGCGGTCCAGCACATCGCGCGTGCGTCGTGTGGTCAGCCGCTTGAGATCGTCCTTCTTGGCGATCTGATTGAACGCGCCACGCAGTTTCGGCGGAATCCGCTCCCCCGGCTCAAGACCGTTGATACGGCGAAATTCCGCCTCTTGATCGGCCGCGGTGCGGCTTGCGTCCATCTCGGCCTGGGCCTTGGCATTGTCGATGAGGTTGCCGGCCAGCAGCACCGCGTCCGAGGCGCGAGCGAGGTTCAGTACGCCCACCACCAATTCGTCGCGATCCGTCATCACCTGCTCGTCAGTGGCGTACAACTTGGCGATGCCGATGTGTCCCTCGGCCAGACGGGCCGCCCGCTGGGCGACTTTCGGCTCGACGCCCGTGGTGGCAGTCAGGAATCCGGCCACTGCCGAGGCGGAGGGCACGGCGAGATTCACAATGCGCGTGCGCGAGCGGATGGTGGGCAGCACGTCCTGGGCGCTCGGCGCGCATAGCAGCCAGATGCAGTGTTCGGCCGGCTCTTCGATCTCCTTCAGCAGCACGTTGGTGGTGCGCTCCAGCATGCGGTCCACATCCTCAATGACGATGATGCGCCATGGTGCTGTGGCTGGCATTTGCTCGGAGGTGGTGATGATCTCACGCACCTGGTCGATGCCGATGGTCACTTTGTTGGTGGCCAGCACTGTGACATCCGGGTGGGTGCCGGCGAGTACCTGCTGCGTGACGCGCGTGGGCTCATCGCTCATGCCATGGTCGGGGCTTTCCAGCGCCGCCGCGAACGCACGGGCCATGTTGGAACGCCCGGAGCCGGGAGGACCGCAAATCAGCCACGACTGGGCGATCTGGCTCGGGTCCCCCTGCGCGATGCGGCTGAGCATGTCGATTACCGGCTGCTGGCCTACCAACGAATCCCATACGCTCATGCCAGCTCCTTGATATCCGCTTCGATGGCGGCCCACACCTGCTCGATGGACTGGCTGGCATCGATGAGGCGGAAACGATTCGGTTCGACCGCGGCCAAATCAAGGAACGCCTGGCGGGTGCGGGACTGGAAGTCATCGCCGGCCGATTCCATACGGTCTTCGGCATGTTCAAGACGGTTGTGGGAGAGCGCCGGATCCATGTCCAGCAGATACGTGCGGTCCGGCAGCAAGTTGTTGGTGGCCCACATGCTTAAGGATCGAATCTCTTCTGACGTGAGCTCGCGGCCACCGGCCTGATAGGCCAGGGACGAATCGAGATAGCGGTCGGTAATGACCACTTCGCCGCGTTCCAGCGCCGGACGAATGGTTTCGGCGACGTGCTGCGCGCGGTCTGCGGCGAACAGCAGCGCCTCGGCGCGTGGCGCGATGTCGGCGGCCCCCTCGTTCACGCCGTGCAACAGCAACTGGCGAACGGCCTTGCCTAACGCAGTGCCTCCCGGCTCGCGGGTGACGACTACCGTGCGCCCTTGAGCCTCAAGATACGCACGCAGCCGCTCGACCTGCGTGGTCTTGCCCACGCCATCGACGCCTTCAAATGAAACAAACAGACCGCTCATGCTATCGACCTTAGCGTTAGGCGCAGAGTTGTGGCCACTGCCCCGATTCACGGGCCCTTCTCCGTTCGGAGTGGCTGATTTTTGCTTTAAAGAACGTCTACTCCTGTTTCAAGGGGCTGATTAGGCCTTTCCCGGAGGTCTACTTCCGTTTCAAGGGGCTGTTGTCCAAGTAGACAACGTTCCGAAACGGCGGAATGACGTTGGCGCGGAGCCGTTCATACTCGTGGTTCAGCAGATGACCAGCCCCTTGAAGCGGAAGTAGATATTCTCAAAACGAGAAATCAGCCCCTTGAAACGCAAGTAGAGCAATAATTCCGCTCAGCCACGCTTGGGAATTACGGCGGGGCGCTCGTAGCCCTCGTTGGCGGTCAGCCAGTCGACATCCTTCTTCACGGTGGCGGCGGTGGAGCTGAGCTTTTCGGCAATGCGCTGGTTGGACCAGCCCTTGTTCGCCAGCTTCTTCACCTCGGCACGGCGTCCGGCGCGCTTGGCCTCGGCGGCATTGGTCGCAGCCGAAGCAGCGCCCTTCTTGGCTCCCCTGGCTCCCGACTTCGCGGCACCGGCACGCTCACGGCCGCGGCGGCCACGGGTGGAGGGCCCAGCCGCGCGCTTTTCGGCAAGCAGACGGAACGCATCCTCCGGCGCAATCGACTCCGGCGTGTATTGGCGCGGCACCGTGCGGTTGGTCTCGCCATCGGTGATGTAAGCGCCAAAGCGGCCATCCTTGATGGTCACATGCTTGCCGGTGTTCGGGTCGTTGCCCAAATCACGCAGCGGCGGCTTGGCGGCGCCACGTCCGCGACCACGCCCGTACTTGGGCTGGGCGAACAGCTCCTTGGCCTTGTCAATGTCCACGGTGAAGATCTCATCTTCGGAGCCCAACGAACGGGTATCCGACCTGCCGTCGGCGCTCGTCTTGGTCAGATACGGACCATAGCGACCGTTGTTGGCGGCCACCGTGCATTCGGAAACCTCACCGGTCTCGGCGTTGGTTTCTTCATACTTGCCCACCTCGCGCGGCAGGCTCAGCAGCTTCAACGCATCTTCCAACGAGAGCGATTCGGGGCTCATGGTCTTGAACAGCGAGGCCATCCTCGGACGCGACGCAGCGGCCGCGGCCTTCTTGGAGCTCTTCTTGCCGGCCGGCGCAGCGGCGGCGGAATCGGCGGCACCCTCAGGCGGCACCAACGCCACATACGGCCCGAACCGACCATTGCGCACTTCCACGGTGCCGCCGGAAACCGGGTCCTTGCCCAGCTCGCGCGGGCCACCGGAATGGTTGTCGGTCAGATCATGAGCCACTTCGACGGTCAGCTCGTCCGGCGCGATGGTGTCCGGCAGGGAGGCACGCTTCGGGTTGCCTTCGGCATCCAGATGCTCCATATCTTCCAGATACGGGCCGTACCGGCCAACGCGCACATGCAGGCCGTCGCCGATGTCAATGGTGTTGATGGCTCGGGCGTCGATCTCGCCAAGCTGTGCCACCTGCTGCTGCAGGCCTTCATGCGCTTCGTCGGCATTGCGGGCCGCGCCCTCGCCGGAGCCAAAGTAGAAGTGGGTCAGCCAATCCCGGCCAGTCTCCTCGCCGTGAGCAATGCGATCGAGGCCGTTTTCCATCTCAGCGGTGAACGTGTAATCGACCAGCTTGGGGAAGTTCGTTTCCAGCAGCTTGGTCACGGAGAATGCCAGCCAGCTGGGGATCAGCGCACGGCCACGCTCATACACATAGCCGCGATCCATAATCGTGGAGATGATGCTGGCATAGGTGGACGGGCGGCCGATCTCCTTGGCTTCCAACGTCTTGACCAGCGTGGCTTCGGTGTATCGAGCCGGAGGCTGGGTTTCGTGGCCATCCGGCTCGATGTCGGAAGCCTCGACCCGCTGGCCCACCTCCATCGGCGGTAGGGAAGCATTGGATTCGGAGGCATCGGACTTGGTCGCCTTGGCACCCGACTTATCGGCGGCCGCCGCGTCGGCCGCGGCGGGTTTGGGCTTGCGGCCCTCGCCGGTGGCCTTCATAAAGCCAGGAAATTCGATGACTGTGCCGGATGCCTGGAATACAGCCTCACCATCGGCGGGGCCAGCCGGCGCAGACAGGCGCACGGTGGCGGTCGATCCGGTGGCGTCGGCCATCTGGCATGCCAGCGTGCGCTGCCAGATCAGCGTGTACAGGCGCAGTTGGTCAATGGGCAGCTTGGAGGCCAGCTCATCGGGGTCATGGAATCGGGATCCCGCCGGGCGAATACACTCGTGGGCTTCCTGCGCGCCAGCGGTTTTGGTGGCGTACTGCTTGGGCTCGGCGGAGAGGAACTTGTCGCCGAAATGGTAGGAGACGGCGTTGCGGGCGGCGGTGATGCCCTCCTGCGACAGCGTCACCGAATCGGTTCGCATATAGGTGATGTAGCCGTTCTCGTACAGGCTTTGGGCCGCGCGCATCACGGCGCGAGCACCCATGCCGAGGCGATTGCCGGCGGTCTGCTGCAGGGTCGAGGTGGTGAACGGCGGCTGCGGGCGGCGGCGGTACGGCTTGGTTTCCATCGACATCACAGTGAAATCGGCGGTCTTCAGCGCCGAAGCCACGGCGGTGGCACCAGCCTCATCAAGCTGGCGAACGTTCGCCGCGAACCCGTCCGGGGTCAGCTGGCCGTCGGCACCGAAATCCTTGGAGCCGGCGAGTCGCTTGCCGCCGAGCGCGATCATGCGGGCGGAGAATTCGGCACGCTCCCCCAGCGCGTCAGGCGCGGACAGCGTGGCGACGATATCCCAGTACGGCGCGCGCTTGAACGCCATGCGTTCGCGCTCGCGTTCCACGATCAGGCGGGTGGCCACGGACTGCACGCGGCCGGCGGACAGGCCTGGGCCCACCTTGCGCCACAGCACCGGCGACAGCTCATAGCCGTACAGACGGTCGAGGATGCGGCGGGTCTCCTGTGCGTCGACCATATTGCCATCCACATCGCGCGTGTTGTTCAGGGAGGCGTTGATGGCGTTCTTGGTGATCTCGTGGAACACCATGCGCTTGACCGGCACCTCGGGTTTCAAGGTCTGCACCAAGTGCCACGCGATGGCCTCGCCCTCGCGATCCTCATCAGTCGCCAGATAGAGTTCATCGGCGTTCTTCAGGGCCGATTTGAGTTCGCTGACCGTACGCTTCTTGTCGCCGTCGACAATGTAATACGGCTTGAACCCGTCGTTGACGTCCACGCCGAACTTGCCGAACTTGGCCTTGTCTGCCGCGGGCACCTGGCTGGGCTGCGCGAGGTCTCGGATATGGCCGACCGACGCCATGACGGTGTACCCCTTGCCCAGGTAGTCACCGATCTTGTGGGCCTTGGTCGGAGACTCCACAATCACCAGTTTGGTAGCCATACCCACTCCTTATGTATTGCGCGAAACACACGACGTTTCTGGCGTCATAATACTCATGAATCATGTCCAACTGCCAAATTCCGCCGTTGTGCCGGGCAAATTCGGCCGTTCGCACCCCATGTTTTACCGTTTGGGCGGTGCCGGCGGAGCGCCGATCAGACCCAGCCGGCTTAAGGGCGCTGCAGTGATCTGACGCAGGGCCAGCAACAGTCCGAATGCGAGCATGGCCACACCCGCAATGCCCACAACAGCGCTGACATTCGCCCCCTGAACCGCCCAGCTGGCGCTGACATTGAGCCCCGGCACCACCTGCCAGATCACATAACCGCTGTAGGCGAGCAACAGCAGGCCCCCGGTAATCAGCACGCTGCCGACGATTTGCACGCTCACTGAGGAGACGCGGCGACCCGGCTCGTCCATGCCGGACTTGCGCGTAACTGCCAGAGCGAGCAGGGCCAATCCCGCCACCAGCAGGATGGACATCGCCACATCCGAAGGGCGATGCCATTGTCCGTATATCACGGAGACACCGACGGTCACCGCCCAAACCACGCCGATGACGCCCGCCAAAGCTCGAACCGCACGAGGCACGGTAAGCAGCAGAATCACCGCACAGGCTGCGGCCAGCATCGTGTGACCGGAAGGCGCGGAATTAGCGGCAGGCGATTCAGTGTTGATGATGAACGGACGCGGCAACAGACCCTTGATACGGGTGACGGCCAAGCAGACCACGGCGAACACGGCGATTTGCCCGGCCAACCACCAGCGGCGTCGAATCAGCGCCGTAATAATGCCGATTGCGGCAATTGTGCAGCTGACAGCGATAACCAGCCAGGATTGTGCGACGGCGTTCATCACGCCGGTGGCCCAGGACGGTACATCGTTGTGCAGGTTTTTCCAGACCAGTTCGTCGTACGATTGTCCGTTTTCGGTAAACACGCACCCCCACCACACGCCGAAGCCGATAGCGATCAGGAGCAGACCGAATACCACGCACAGTACGCGGCTGGAGATTCGCGGGCGCACGGTAAGCGGGTCAAGCCGGGCCAAGCCACGGTCGATATCAGATGCCCCATCCGCATCGTCCATGTCCAGCGGCCTGAAATCCCGTAAGGAGCCTGATGTGGATGCCGATGCATCTGAACCGGAGACCGGGCCGAGCGCAGCCAATGGGTCAACAACGTTCGACGACGAGTCAGGCTGCGCTGCGCCTGAGCCGACCAGATTGACCGCCGCATGCGGGTCGCGAATTCTAGGGGTCTGTGCGTCATTCATACGTTCGACTGTACGGCCGCGCCCCGGACAGGGGACCACGCTAGTGCCAGCTCACAGTCAAATCCGCACATAAAGAAAACCTCCACACACCCGTCAGAGGCCACTTACCCTTGCTGCATTCCTGCCCTGGGGGAGTTGGGTGACATAGCGCCGCGTGGAGGCTGGGGATAAGTCTATGGAGACGTATGGACCAGCGCAGCGACACGAAACGTGCGCGCCGGGTCGCACGGCAGACCAACCAGCGCATTCAGGCAATATTCATGCAACATCAAGAAGCGTGCCCAATTGTAAGAATTCCGGAAAAAATACCGGCATAAATGCGTGTGGTTACGCTCACGTCAAACGATTGTTCAAGGCCAACAGTTACGGTGGACACCATGGCTTCTTATACTCGTCGTGCACATTCGGGAGGCAATGGCCCCGCTCTGAGGCAACCGCGCACCGCGCAAAGCAGAGCCGGCCACTCCGCACAGGAGGGCCCCTATACGCCCCAGGAGAGCCGTTCCCGCCACGCAAGCCACAAGGCTTCCAATAGCCATCGAGCCCCGAACAGGAAGAAAAAGAACACAGGAAAAGGCAAGCACCGTGTACTGAAATGGGTGCTGGGCATCTTCTTCTCCCTGATTGGACTGGGCTTGCTGGCCGGTATCGCAGTATTCGCATACCTGTACACCACCACCGAGGTCCCGCAACCCGAAAAGTTCGCGTTGGCCGAGAAAACCACCGTGTATTACGCGGACGGCACCACCGCGATCGGCTCCTACGCGGAACAGAATCGTGAAATCATCTCTTGCGAGGGGCTGCCGGACTACATTGGCAACGCGATTGTGGCGTCCGAAAACCGTACGTTCTACACGGATAAAGGCCTTGATCTGAAGGGCATCGCCCGCGCATTCATTAATAATGTGACCAAGGGCACGCGCCAAGGTGGTTCCACCATCACCCAGCAGTATGCCGAGCGGTATTACATGGGCGAAACCACATCCTATGTGGGCAAGGCGCGCGAGGCCATCATGGCCATCAAAATCGCGCAGACCGAATCCAAGGACGAGGTGCTGTGCAATTACATGAACACCATCTATCTGGGCCGCAACTCCTACGGTATCCAGGCAGCGGCCAAGGCATACTTCAATAAGGACGCCAAGGATCTGACGCTGTCTGAGGCGGCGATGATCGCCGGCATTATTCCGTCACCGTCCACGTGGGATCCGGCCGATAACGCCGATATGGCCAAATCGCGCTTCAAGCGTGTGCTGAACATCATGCAGGAGGATGGTTACATCACTGCCAAGCAGCACACTGATGCCAAGTTCCCGCAGACCGCCGCGGTGGCGCAGCAGAACGAATACGCGGGGCCGAACGGTTATCTGCTGGATATGGTGCGCCGCGAGCTGGTGCAGTCCAAGGCCTTTACCAAAGAGGATTTGGATACTGGCGGATACAAGATCATCACCACCATCGACAAGAGCAAGCAGGATCTTATGCAGTCCATCGGCGACACCCGTCTGGACGACATGCCCGAATCCCTGCAAATCGGCGGCATAGCGCTGGACCCGAAGACCGGTGAAGTATTGTCCGTATACGCCGGTTCAGATTATCTGTCCAAGCAGCTCAACAATGCCGATCAGGCCGTATTCGAACCGGGTTCGACTATGAAACCGTTCGCTTTGCTGGGGGCCGCGCAATCCGGCGTCAGCTTCGATACATTGTTCAACGGCAATTCCCACCAGCACTTCACCGGCTTGGATCAAGAGGTGAACAACGCTCTGGAGAACAACTGGGGCAACATCAATCTGTATCAGGCCACCGCCAACTCGGTGAACACGGCGTTCATGAACGTCAATGAGCATCTGACGCCGAAGCGCACGGCCGCAATCGCCCATGAAGCGGGCATTCAGGGCGATATCGATGAAAACTCCATGTACAACGTGCTGGGCATCAACGCCCTGACCGTGTGGGATTTGGCGCAAGGCCATTCGACCATCGCCAACAATGGCGTGAAGAACACCTTGCACATGGTGTCCAAAGTGCTTGATTCCAACAATAAGGACATGTACAACGCGCCCAGCAACGGCACCAAGGTGTTCGATGCCAACGACTGCGCTTTGGTACAGAAGGCCATGCAGGGCACCACCACGTACGGTACGGCGGCCGGCACATCCAGCATGTTGGGCCGGCCCGTCGCCGGCAAGTCCGGTACCGCCAACGACGAAATGGCTTCGTCGTTCGTGGGATACACCCCCAGCATGATGAATGTGTGGGCTATCTGGAATCCGGACGATAAGGGCAATCCGCAAGTGGTGCCAGCCTTCTCCGGATACGGCGTCTCTTCCACTGGATACCCCGCCCACCTGTTCCAGGAGTTCATGGCTCAGGCCTTGCAAGGCACCGAGGCGGAGCAGTTCCCGACCGCTAAAGACAACGGCAAGATCGGCGGCTCCGACGGCACTTGGGGCTTGGGCAAGGGACAGAGCAGCGGCCTGTCCAACAACACCAACAAGCAGTCCACCGAAGACGCGCAGAAGCAGGCTGAGCAGGACGCACAGCAGAAGGCGGCCGAAGAGGAAGCCAAGAAGCAACAGCAGGCTCAGGAGTTCGCCCAGCAGTGCCTCGCCAATCCGAGCTATTCCACCGAGTGCCCGAATTATCCCGGCACCACTACCGGCGGAGATGGCAACGCCGGCAACAATACCGGCGGTGACAACGGGAACAATACCGGCAACGATAATGGTAATTCCGGAGGCACCGGCGGGAACACCGGCACCAACGGCGTCACCCAGTAGTAAGTAAAACACAGACAACAAGGCTCCCTCTGATGCAATCAGAGGGAGCCTTGTTTTTGCTCTGCTAGCGCTCAGCGCTTGCGCTGGAAACGGTTGATGGCGGAGATAATCGACTTCAGGGCGCTAGTGGTAATCGACGAATCGATGCCGACGCCCCACACGATCTGCGCGTCATCGGCCTCGCCGACCTGGCATTCCACGTACGAGGCGGCCATGGCGTCGGTGCCGACGGACATGGTGTGCTCCACGTAATCCATAATCGAGGCGTCAACGCCAAAGTTGGAAATGGCGTTGAGGAAAGCGGCGATCGGACCGTTGCCGATGCCGGAGACCTCGCGCTCCACGGGCGCATCGACCCCGACGTTCACGCCGCAGTCGAGCAGACGAGCCTTGAGCACGGTGTCGGAGCCATCCTCACCGGAGCTGACGGCCACCTTGAGCAGCTTCAAGCGGCCCCACGGCACGAGCGAGGCGTCATGAGTATCGCCCACAACCACACCGGCGGCGGTCATGCCGGACTGTTCGACCGGCAGGTACTCGTCCTTGAACAGACGCCAGATATCCTCGTCCTTGACTTCCTTCTTGGTCGTGTCAGCGTAGTTCTGCACGATCTTGTCGAATTCGATCTGCAGACGCTTGGGCAGGTCAAGATTGTGGTTGGTCTTGAGCAGGTAGGCCATGCCGCCCTTGCCGGACTGCGAGTTGACGCGAATGATGGCTTCGTACGTACGGCCGATATCCTTCGGGTCGATCGGCAGGTACGGCACAAGCCACACGAAGCTGTCGAGATCGGCACCAGCGCGCTCGGCGGCCACCTGACGAGCCTCGAGACCCTTCTTGATGGCGTCCTGATGCGAGCCGGAGAACGCAGTGAACACGAAGTTGCCGGCGTACGGGTGACGCTCGGAAATCTTGATCTGGTTGCAGTACTCAACCGTCTTGCGAATCTCGGGCACGTTGGACAGGTCAAGCTGCGGGTCGATGCCTTGGGTGAGCCAGTTGAGGCCCAGCGTGACCAAGTCGACGTTGCCGGTACGCTCGCCGTTGCCCAGCAGGCAGCCTTCCACGCGGTCGGCGCCGGCCAGCACGGCCAGCTCGGTGGCGGCCACGCCCATGCCTTCGTCGTTGTGCGGGTGGAGGGAGAGCACCACGGAGTCACGGTCGTCGAGGTGGGTGGAGACGTACTCCACTTCGTCGGCGAACACGTTCGGCGTGGTCATTTCCACGGTGGCGGGCAGGTTGATGATCATCGGGTGCTCGGGAGTCGGCTTGATAACACCGATCACGGCGTTGCACACCTCGACGGCGTACTCCGGCTCGGTGCCGGTGAAGGATTCCGGCGAGTACTCGTAGTACAGGTCGATGCCCTTGGCCTCGTTCTCGAGGTCCTTGCACAGTTCGGCGGCGTCGGTGGCGAGCTTCTTGATCTCCTCCTTGTTCTTGCGGAACACGACCTCGCGCTGCAACACAGACACGGAGTTGTAGAAGTGCACGATGGCGCGCTTGGCACCCTTGAGCGCCTCGTAAGTGCGGCGGATGAGGTGCTCGCGGCACTGGGTGAGTACCACGATGGTCACGTCGTCCGGAATCAGCTCACGCTCGATGAGCATACGGATGAAGTCGAAATCGGTCTCGGAAGCGGACGGGAAGCCCACCTCGATCTCCTTGAATCCCATGGAGACGAGCAGGTTCCAGAAACGCAGCTTGCGCTCGGAATCCATCGGGTTGACGAGGGCCTGATTGCCGTCGCGAAGATCGACGGAGCACCAGCGCGGCGCGCGCTGCAGTCGCTTGCCCGGCCACGTACGCTCCGGGTAATCAAACGGGATCTGCTTGTCGTAGGCGGCGTACTTGTTGTACGGCATACGACTCGGCTTCTGCGGATCGCCGATGAATCGCGCCGGAGGCAGCAGCGGGTCGTTGTTCCCCCCATTGGACGCCGCAGCCACTGCCGCGAGATCAAAAACGGATGATTGACCCTGACCCATTGTTCCTCCTTTACTGGTTATTGCGCGGGCCCTCTTGCGGACGCGACTGCGGCGTTGTGCCAGGGCGGCGCCGGGCCACGCGGATTTGTCAATACGCACGTAACATCCTACAGGCCGGTTCGGGCAAACCCGCGGGAAATGCCGTATCGTGGCATTTGCTTATGCACCTGGCTGACATGAGGGCACTCAGCGTCGGCGCCGGGCCACGCTTTGACTCCGGCACAACACCCCGCCTGCGATACCCCACCAGATGGCCCTCCATACGTCGGCGGCGGGCCAAATATTGGTACTGCACCGACAGCCAAACGGCTCAGCGTCGTCAGCGGACCAACTTATGGCGAAATACCGACTCTGGGAAAGCTTATCGTCGGCAAATTGCCAGGCTATGGCACACTACCGACGCTACGAGGCCCACAACCATCGGCAACGCGACAAATATTGGCCCACCGCCGACGCTAGCCTCTTTGAGCGTCGGCGCCGGGCCATTCTATGAATCAGTAACGACGCCAATGGTCTCAGAACGTCAGCATAGGGACGCTGTCTGGATCTCCACCGACGCTGCATGACAAAATCGCGGCACCATCAAGCAACAACACGGCTGCGGCACCCCGCCCTGCCCCGTCCCTTGCTGTGCCAGTCCTGTGAACGCGCGGGCGATCCGCCGCCCGGCAACATAGACTGAAGAGCTATGACGAGCTTGCGATTCCGCGAAGACGGCAGCTTCCGCGTGCTGCAAATGGCCGACGTACAGGACGGCCCCGATGTGTTGCCCGACACCATCCGCCTCATCCGCGAGGCCATCCGCGAAGCCGATCCGGATCTTGTGGTGTTCACCGGCGACCAGATCCGCGGCTATGATCCCGCCTACATCGACACGTTCCTGCGCCGCCGCGGCGAAGAGCCGGGCGCTCGCGTGCGCGCGGTCACCGAGATCGAGGCCAAAATCCGCGGGATCAAGCGTCACCCCGTAATTCGCAAAACATCCGATCGCGTGGCCGATCGTCTCACCGAAGCCGGCAAGCCTGTACCAGCCGCGCTGCTTGACCCCGATACCGTGACGAACGCCGTCGCCGCTGCCGGCGCCGATTCGACCGACGTGATCACGACTTCCGAAGTAGGCGATTCCGTTGAGACCAGCCCCACGCCCGAGACGGTTTCCACCCTCGTATATTCAACGCAATCCGGCAAGGCCAGCCCCGCACACGAGACGCCGGCGACCCTCGACGAACTCATGATTGAGACCCGCGAAAAGGTCCGCCGCACGTTCTCCGGTTTCCTTGGTCCGGTCGTCGAGGCCGGCGTGCCCTTTGCCGCCACCTACGGCAACCACGACTTCCAATGCGGCATTCTGGCCGACGAACAGGATGACATCTACCGCGAATACCCCGGCTGCCTGAACCCCGACGACAGTCTCGAGCCCGGCACGTTCGCGCTGCCCGTCGAGTCCTCCGATGGTTCCGGCCGCGTGGCCATGTCCGTTATGATGGTCAATTCAGGCGATTATGCCGGCAAACCCGAAGAAAACGACGCCCAATACCCGGCGTATGTGGTCAATCCGCGAGGACTCGACCTGGCCGACGCCGACGGGTACGGCACCCCCACCCCCAAGGCCATCGAATGGCTGGGGTCCGTCCAAACCGAGTTGGGCGAGCGCAATGGCGACGGCAAGCCCGTGCCGGCCATCGCCTTCCAGCACATTCCGCCGCAGGAATTCTACGATTGTCTGAAGGAAGTGCCCGCATGGACGCCGAACGCCGTGGAAGGCGCGCGCACGCACGCCGGGCGTTGCTATGTGCTCAACCATGAGGTCTGCCGCCCCGGCTCGCGGCTCGGCGAGGCGATCGGCTGCGCGGACGAGAATGTGGGCGAGGTGGATGCCTTGCGCGAGGCTGGCGGCTATTTCGCGCTGTTCTGCGGGCATGACCATAAGAACTCTTTCGTTGGTCATGTGCATGATATCGATCTGGGCTATGCACCCACGTGCGGGTTCGAATGCTATGGTCCCAAGTCGCGGTACCGCGGCATTCGCCTGTTTGAATTCCATGAGAGCAATCCGGCGGGCTATGTGACCCGCATGCTCACATGGGGTAATCTGGTCGGCCGCTACTCCAGCAACGAGCTGCGCGTCTGGTTCGAGGATCATTGCGTTACCGGAGCGGTCAGCGCACGCAACGAGCTGCGCCGCCCGCAGGTGTTCGCCGTGGTGGCCGGCGCGATGAGCCTTGGCTTTATAGCCATCATCCGTTCGCTGATCAAGGCCGCGCGCTAAACCTACTTAAACAGGCTCACCCCGCGACGGGCCGTGCAATACGCGTTGCCCAGCCAAGTATGGCGGGAATTGGGCCAGACGGCTCCCAGTCGCGGTGCGTTCTGGCTCATCCAGATGCTCGGCACGCGTCCGTCTGCGGAGCGTGAGCCGAGCAGATTGAAGCCGTTCTTTTCCAGCAGCCACTCCGGGTGCTGGGTGGCGATGGCCAAGCCTTCCTCGAGGGTGAGCGGCAGGCGCTCATCGGAGTCAATAAGTTTGCGGGCCACATCCGGCTCGCGATTGACATAGCACGTGCCGGTGTGCGGATTGACGACCAGATAGAACGGGCCTTCCGGCGGCATGAAGCCGTCTTGAGGCAGGAAGCTGGCGATGTCACGCGGCGGCATGGTGGTGAAGCCTGCCATGCGATTGATGGAGGTTCGTGCAATCAGCGACTCAGGCGAAACCAGTTCACGCGTGGGCACCAGCAGGATGTTCGATCCCAAATCGGAATGCTCGAGCGCCCCGATCAGAGGTCGGGCCAGCGAGCGGAATGCGGCGGCGGAAATATCCGCCACATCCGGGTAGCCGAGAGCCACGATACGGTCGAGCTGTTTTTGGGCCTCTACTGATGCGATAGACATGGCTACCAGTGTAGAACATCGCCTTCGCTTCATTGGGCAGCCACCATCTGGGAAGACCACTGCCGTTGTTCCGCGTGTTTCGTACAATTGCATTGTTTTACGGCCACCCGCATGACGGCCGTCCGACGTAAGTAATCCATCGAAACCCAGAGGTCATAGAGGTCATCATGTCCGAAAAATTGAAGGTCGGCATCCTTGGTGCCACCGGTATGGTCGGTCAGCGTTTTATCACGCTGCTTGAGAATCACCCGTGGTTCGAGGTGGTCACGCTTGCCGCTTCCGCGCACAGCGCCGGCAAGACGTATGCCGAGGCTGTCGGCGACCGTTGGAAGATGGAAACCCCGATGCCCGAATATGTCAAGAACATGGTGGTCGTCGATGGCGACGATGCCGAGTCCGTGGCCTCTGGCGTTGATTTCATGTTCTCTGCGGTAAACATGCCGAAGGACCAGATTCGCGCCATTGAAGAGCGTTATGCCAAGACCGAGACCCCGGTGGTCTCCAACAACAGCGCCCACCGCTGGACCCCGGACGTGCCGATGGTGGTGCCGGAGATCAACCCGGAGCACTTCGAGGTGATCGAGCACCAGCGCAAGCGCCTGGGCACCACTCGTGGTTTTATCGCCGTCAAGCCGAACTGCTCGATTCAGGCCTACACGCCGGCGCTGGCCGCGTGGAAGGAATTCGAGCCGCGCGAGGTGGTTGTGAGCACCTACCAGGCGATTTCCGGCGCGGGCAAGACCTTCAAGGACTGGCCCGAGATGGTGGGCAACATCATCCCGTTCATCTCCGGTGAGGAAGCAAAGTCTGAGAAGGAACCGCTCAAGGTGTTCGGCCATGTGGACGCCGCCAAGGGCGAGATTGTGCCGTTCGACGGCGACCTCAAGATCACTTCCCAGTGCATCCGCGTGCCCGTGCTCAACGGCCACACCGCCACCGTGTTCCTGAACTTCGGCAAGAAGGCCACCAAGGAAGAGCTCATCGACCGTCTGGTGAACTACACGTCCAAGGCTTCCGAGCTGGAGCTGCCGCACGCACCGAAGCACTTCATCCAGTACCTCACCGAGGATGACCGCCCGCAGGTCAAGCTCGACGTGGACTACGAGGGTGGCATGGGCGTTTCCATCGGCCGTCTGCGTGAGGATTCCATCTTCGATTGGAAGTTCGTGGGTCTGGCCCACAACACCCTGCGTGGTGCAGCCGGCGGTGCCCTTGAATGCGCCGAAATGCTCAAGGCTCTCGGCTACATCACCAAGAAGTAGTTGAAACTGAGTCCGAAACTGAGAAAGCCCTCCGTGAGGAGGGCTTTCGTCGTATATACCGCAAAAACGCGGCTCAGTGGCTCAGCGGCCAGTACCGCCGTACACCACGGCTTCGATTTGATCGGCATCGAGACCGTATGCGGTGTGCAGCGCCTTGACGGCGTCGTTGAGCTGATCGAGCGGCACGAGCGCGGCGATACGAATCTCGGAGGTAGAAATCATCAGCACGTTGATGCCCTCGTCGCTCAGGGCCTGGAAGAACTTGGCGGCCAGACCGGCGTGGGTCTTCATGCCAACGCCCACCACGGCCACCTTGCCCACGTTGGTGTCCACATCGAAGGAGTGGTAGCCCAGCACTTCCTGCTTGTCGAGCAGTGTGTTCTGAACCTGCTTGACGGCCGATTCGGGCACGGTGAAGGAGATGTCCGCAGTGCCGACGGATGCGCCGGCCTGCACGATCATGTCCACGTTCACGCCGGCGGTGGCCAGCTCGGTGAACACCTTGGCGGCCATACCCGGCTCGTTCGGCACGCCACGCACGGTGGCCAGCGCCTCGGAACGATCGTGGGCAATGCCGGAAATCACCGGTGCCTCGGGGCCCAGGTCAGGGAACAGGTCGCCCATGGATTTCGCTTCTTCTTCAGTCATGTCTTGCCTTGTCTTGCTTGAAATTACTTACGATTATCGTTCGCCGTAGCCGCGCTCAGTCGAGGTTCGGCAGCGTGCGCGGGTCAATGCCGTCGGGCACCACCAATGTGCCGGGGCGACGGGAGAACGAGGAACGCACGTGCAGCGGCATGTTGAAACGCTGAGCGTACTCCACACAGCGCAGTGCCAGCACCTTGGAGCCGCAGGAGGCCATCTCCAGAATCGACTCATAGTCGATGGACGGAATGCGGCGGGCAGAAGGCACGATGCGCGGATCAGCGGTAAAGATGCCGTCCACGTCGGTGTAGATCTCGCAGATATCGGCACCGAGCGCCACGGCAAGCGCCACGGCGGAGGTATCCGAACCACCGCGGCCGAGCGTGGTGGCGTCACCCTTGGCGTTGATGCCCTGGAAGCCGGCAACGATGGCGATGTCTCCCAATGAGAGCGCGTTCTTCACGCGGTCCGGTCTCACGGCCTTGATGTGAGCCGCGCCGTAACGGGCGTCGGTGAAGAAGCCGGCCTGCTGACCGGTGAAGGAGTGGGCGCGGCTGCCTTCGGCGTGAATGGCCATGGCCAGCAGGCTCATGGAAATTCGCTCGCCTGCGGTCATCAGCATGTCCATCTCGCGCTCGGGCGGGTTGGAGTCGATGCTCAGCGCCTGATCGATAAGGTCATCGGTGGTGTCGCCCATGGCGGAGACCACCACGGCCACCTTGTTGCCCTTCTTTTCCGTCTCAACAACGCGCTTGGCCACACGTTTGATCGATTCGGTATCGGCGACCGACGAACCGCCGTACTTCTGCACGATGAGAGCCACTGCTGTCCTTTGTTCTTCTCTTAGGGGGAGTTTGCTCAATATTCTACGCAAACGCAACGATTATAAAGGTTGCCGCGTTCACCCCGCGACCCCGCGCCGACATGTGGACACGGGCATGGCCTACGTTGTTCAGCAAATATTCAAGTTTTCACCGGTGGTTCTTTGAGGCAGCCGCATCCATCCTTTGAGATTCGAGCGGTTAACTATCAATTACCGGCAAACGAAAGCAAACCGGCGAGGTTTCCGCAGACCCCATAACTGAATACCTTCTTCTTCCTCTCTCCTTTTCAAGGCCCGGTCCCGCAGCCCGGGCCTTTTCCTTTTGTGTTGGGAACGATGGGTCAAACGCACGATACGAGCTCACGGAGCAAGCGTGGCCAACGGCACTACCAATACCCCATCATCCCGGCGATAAGCGGCAGCCGTAGCGGTCAGCACCATCAAGAATGACGGACGGCCTTCGTGATCTTGATCAATTCTGTCAGCCAACTTTTTCAAATGGGCCGCCGCAATATCAACCTGCTTTTCTCCGAGCTTGACCTCAATGAGAGCCCATCGTCCATCATGCAGGCCAATGACCGCATCAGATTCCAATCCCGTCTTATCCCGATAATGGAACACATCTCCGCCAAGCGCATCAGCATACACACGCAGATCGCGAATACACATGGACTCAAACAGCAAGCCAAAGGTCTCGAAATCATTAAGGAGTTTCTCCGGGGTCGCGTGCAGTACCGCACAAGCTATCGACGGGTCGCTGAAGTGTCTGGTTGGGCTCGTTCTCACTGCAGTCTTAGAACGTAAACGAGGGTTCCAAGCTGGAAGATCTTCAGTTACGCAAGCTCGCGACAATGCATCTAAATAATCGGAGAGTGTACCTTCCGAAGGCGGTTCACCCTGCATATCCGCCGCGATAGTGGATTGCGACGCCTGAGAAGAAATATTGCGCGCATACGAGCGCATAATCAGACGCATCCAAGTTTTATTGCGCTTTATACCATCCATACGATTGATGTCAGAATCAAGTAGTTCTTCGACATAATCCGCGGCCATGCGCAAGGCAACATTTACTCGAGATTCGACTACTGCTTCAGGCCAGCCACCGCGGCATAGCGCAAACGCGGTGTTTTCAATATCGAAATCGGAGAAACCCGAAACATCATGGTTGCCATCGAACAACTCTCCCAACGAAACAACGCCCGTCGATTCCTGCGATTCAAATAAGGACATGGTACGCATGGTTAATCGGGCAATTCTTCCCACTCCGGAATGAGCTGGTTCCTGTTGAGGAGTCGCCGATCCAGTTAGGATGAATCGGCCACGACCGCGCCCTCGATCAATGGCGAAACGCACCGCGTCCCACAATTGCGGGGCCATCTGCCATTCATCAATGAGTCTCGGCTCCTCACCTCGCAGGATGAGAGAAGGCTTTGTATCAGCCAAGGCCAACAGCGTAGCACTGCGATCCGGGTCCTGCATGAAGACCTGACTCGCCGACTGCCTTTCTGCCGTTGCAGTCTTGCCACACCATTTTGGACCTTTAATCTGAACGGCACCAGAAGACTGCAATGCCTGAGTCAGCAACCCATCAGCCACTCGAGGAAGGTACTCGCCACGTTGAATCTCCGAGCTCTCCACTGCCATATGTGCCCTCCCGCAAACCGTCGAAACATCAACCTATAAATCACTCTATTGCGGAAGTTGGACCATTCTAATTGTGGAAGTTGGACTATTTTCGTTGTGGAAGTTGGACCATTCCTATTAGGGAAGTTGGACACTAGATTACGAACTAGACTTTTCCTTTTTGCAGCAACAGTGCCACCAACACGATGGGCGTCATCACCGCCTATCGCCAGACCCTTTTCCTTGACCTAAAAAGAGAGATGCCCAGACAGTGCCATCTTTTCTCTGATCACACTAGCCAATTCGGAACGCAGCGGCGAATCCGTGATCCGCGCATCCTCTGCAACCGCGCCTTTGACGTTCGGCAATCCGGCGAACAAGCTTTTGCTCAGGCGCTCTTCGCGATTCATTTCTTTGGTCGGAAAACAGAATACGCGGGAACGCCCCTCACGCCTACGAAACCAACGGCTCGACGACGAACCGACATCCACGAAAACAGCAATAGCGCCTCTTTTATCGAGGTAACATATTCCCTCTTTATGCATTCATACCCCCCTATTTGAAAGCTCTGCCAAATATCGCCGACGCTGCGACTTATCATGTTGCCATACTTTGCAATCCTTTGCATCCCCTTGCATCTCAACGGCTTGTCCGAAGTAAGCCGCATCACTGACAGCCGTAGCAACGTTGTTCGTATCGCATTTTCAGACTTCTTATGCCCCTACATTGCCCCTATATGGCCCCGTCGGCATGTTGCATGAAAGGCTTGGTGCGGAGTAACGTTTCGCAGTGTGGCGCGTGCGGTGTTGCCATTTGCGACAGCACCTATGCCATGCACGACTAAGACGGACCCGGCCGTCTTGTATAAGCAAATCATGAGCAGATCAAGCGAAGGAACAGGCGACTATGGCATTGCTGCATCGACGTTCGACGAGTAAGCGTGCCTCACAGAAAATGTGGGAAAACAACGCGGCCATGCCGGATGACGCATCTGCAAATGACAACGTTTCCTCAGCGCGGCCCGAGCCCGCAGCATTCGTTCCAACACCATTTGACGAAGTCATCGATATCAGCGATCTCGTGGCCGAGCGCCGACGCCTGCAACGCAACCTGTGGGCGATGCGCATCATCACCATTGTGCTGCTGATCGCCGCAATCGCCGTGGCCTGCTTCCCGCTAGCGTTGCAATTCGAGTCCGACCGCAACTTGGCCGCCACCACAGCCACCACGGCCAAAGAAGTAGCTGGCTGGCCTTACCCGCAGGCGGAAGACAAGCTCACGGCGGCCCGCGCATACAACAAGAAGCTCGCTGAATCCGGCCAGCCTATCTTGGGTGAAGCCGTCGATCCGTTCGCCGCCGCTCAAGGAGGATCCCAAGCCAGCGGCGAGGATTCCGCCTCAAAGAAAGACAAGGAATACCAGTCACTGCTTAATACCGGCAACGGCGTGATGGGCACAATCAAGGTGCCCAAGCAGTCCATCAATCTGCCGTTTTATCACGGCACTTCCGAGGAAGCACTGGCTTCTGGTGCCGGCCACTTGTACGGCACGTCGCTGCCGGTGGGAGGTAAATCCACCCATTCGGTCATTACCGGGCACCGCGGGTTGGTTGAAGCGCTGATGTTCACCCGTTTGGACGAGGTGAAAGAGGGCGACTTCTTCTACATCGAAGTCATGGGCGAAACTTTGGGCTACAAAGTGGACCGTATTTCGGTGATTTTGCCGGATGACACGTCGAAGCTCAAGATCGTGCCGGGTGAGGATCGCGTCACTTTGATGACCTGTACGCCATACGGCGTGAACACGCACCGACTGCTTATCTCCGGGCACCGCGTGGCGATTCCGATGCCGGCCCCCGAGCCGAATGACGTGCTTGACGCGCGCAATATCGCCCTTGGTGTTGGTCTAGGCATACTGGCGGCAGGACTGTTCATTATCTGGTTGGCACGACGCCACAAGGCCGCGCGCATCATCCGCCACGGCGCATTCTGGCCGTGGATGCGCCGCAAGGGCGAAAGCGCCAATGATACGCTGGCTTAGGCCTCGCGCCGACCGGCCAGTGCCCTGCCCAGCGTGATTTCGTCGGCATACTCCAAGTCGGAGCCCACCGGCAGGCCGCTGGCAAGTCGGGTGACCTTGACACCTACGGGTCGCAATAGCTGGGTCAAGTAGCTGGTGGTGGCCTCGCCTTCAATATTCGGGTCGAGCGCCATAATCACTTCCTTGACCTCATCGCCTTCTAAGCGTTTGAGCAGACCGGGAATACGCAGGTCGGCAGGGCCAACGTTGGCCATTGGGTTGATTGCGCCGCCGAGCACATGGTATAGGCCGTGGTATTCGCGCGTGCGCTCGATGCTCATCACATCCTTGGGCTCTTCGACCACGCAGATCACCGAACGGTCGCGTCTCGGGTCGGCGCATACCGGGCAGGGGCTGGATTCGCACACGTTGCCGCAAATATCACAGAAGCGGATCTTGGCCTTGACCTCTTCGATGGCCTCGGCCAAATCGCGCGCTTCATCTTCGGGCGCGGACAGCATGTAGAAGGCGATACGCTGCGCGCCCTTCGGCCCGATGCCGGGCAGCCGCCCGAAAGCGTCGATCAGTCGTTGTATTGCGCCGTCATAAGCAAGTGCCATGGGTATTCCTCGTTATTCGTCCTCATTATTCATCCGAGTGCTTCTTGGCAGGCTGGATGTTCTTGGGGTTCTTCGGATCATCTGCCGCGAATTGCTCGACTTTTTTGACCTCGAATAGCTTTTTCAGATCGTCGAGATTCATGGCCGTCGCCTCGCCGAGCGACTGGTCGCTCATCGAGTATTCGTCATCCTCGGCCGCGACTTGCGGTTGTGGTTTCGGCTGGGGCTGGGGCTGGCTATTCCACGGGTCGGCATTCGGGGTCGGCTGTGCGGGTTGCGGTTGATTCCACGGGTCACCGTGCGGGGTGGCCTGCGGAGCCGATTGTGGAACTGCCTGCGGTTGATTCCACGGGTCATCGCCGGCAGCCGGCTGCGGAACCGATTGGGGCTGGTTCCACGGGTCATCGCCCGACATATTGCCCGACACTGTCTGAGGAACCGAAGAAGCCGGAGTCTGGGACTGAGGCTGATTCCACGGGTCGTCTCCTGGCTGCGGAGCCGCCTGAGCATGGTTCCCCTGCGGTTGATTCCACGGATCATCGTGAGGAGACTGCTGATATGGCTGGTTCCACGGGTCGGCTTCGGCCGGTTGCGACGCCGGTGAGACCGCGGCCTGAGACTGCGTCTGATTCCATGGATCGTCGCTCGCGCCGGCAACTGCCGTAACGGAAGATGCGGTGGCTGGCTGCCCAGTGGACTGTCCAGTGGGTCCAGCGGACGCAACGGACGCAGTGGGTGCAACAGGAGCAGCCGGAGCGGCCCACGGATCAACACCGTCACTGATGTCCGGAACCGCAACATGCTTCTTGTGATGCTCTTCGGGCGCAGGCGTAGCAGCGGGCTCGTTAGGTGCGAACCCGTCTGCAGATTGCGGCGAAGCGTTGCTTACGGCCGGCTTGGCCCAAGGGTCATCGTCACTCCAGTTCTTCGCTGCCGTGGATGCACTGGATTGTCCGGCTCGATGGCTGTCGTCTGCGTCCTCGGCTTGGCCTGTTGCAGTCGGCTTCGGAGCTTTCGTCTCGCTCCCCATATGAATGCCCAGGCTCGCGCCCAAACTCGACGCGGCCAATCCAGCCTTGGCCATGGCAATCTGCTGCTTGACCTTGGCCAATTGCTCCGGGCTCATACGTTTGACGGATTCGACTCGCTCGCCATTCGCCGCGACCGCAGAAGGTGCAATAACCGCATTGGCGCCGAACTCGTTGCGCACGGCATCCATCACCACGGCCGCCGCCTTCTTACCGCTGTTATCCACGGCCAAGGCGAAAGCGTGCTGGCTCAGCGACTTGTCGAACGTCATCGACAAGCAAGGCAGACCCTTACGGTTGGGGCCGAATTTTACGGTCGGCACCTTGTCTCGTGACACATATTCACGAATGGTTTCCGGCAAAGCGGCGACGGCTGCATCCCACTTCTCGTCGATGGACCGATTATCCGATGCCGCAGGCGAGGTCACCGGTTGAGCCGGGACGGCCGGCGACGCGGCGGGCGCGCCCCACCCGGCATTGGCGGCAGGAGCGGCAGCAGCAGTTGCTACAGCAGGTTGCACAGACAGAGAGCCCGCGGGTCGGTCGCTGACCGGGCCGTTGACAGGGCCGTTGCCTCCAACAGATTCATGGGAAGCGGTGCTCTGAGGCGCGGCTGCTTGCTGGTTGCGTGCAGCACCGGAGAATCCGCCATGTGAGGCTCCGGCAAACCCGCCCCGCGATGCGCCGGCAAAACCACTGGCACCCGTACCGGAAGCGGCTGACGTAGTCGAAGTCGAAGAAGCAGCCGCAGGCGGCATACCAGAAGAAGCTGGCGCGGGAGCGGCTGTTGCAAAGCCTGATTCACTGCCGGCCAACAATCGCGCGGCCAGCAGTTCCAAGCGCATACGCGGAGAAATGGCTCCGGTCATGGCACCCAACGTAGTGTTGATGATGTCTGCCATTGCGGTCAGTGCGCCCAGTCCCAGCGCCTTGGCTTGGCGGTGCAGATCGTCCATATCCTCGGCCTCAGCCGTGTCGGACAGCACGGATTCCGCACGGTCCCCGGCCAACGTAAGCACCAGCAGATCACGCACACGAGCCAGTAGGTCTTCGACGAATCGTCTCGGATCAAATCCGCCGACCACGACTTTCTGGATAACGCCGTACAGGGCTTCGCCGTTGTGATCGATTACCGCATCCACGGCCTCGCCGATCAGTGCCTCCGGCGTGAAGCCGAGCAGGGCTACAGCGGCATCATGGGTGATAACGCCTTCGACCGAACCAACCATCAGCTGGTCAAGCACGGACAGGGTATCTCGCATGGAGCCGCCACCGGCGCGCATCGCCAGTTTCAGCACACCGGGCTCGGGCTTGATGCCTTCCTTGTCGCAGATCGTCTCCAGGTAGGGACCCATGACTTCCTGCGGCACCAGACGGAACGGATAGTGGTGGGTGCGCGAACGGATGGTGCCGATCACCTTGTCTGGTTCGGTGGTGGCGAAGATGAACATCACATGTTCAGGCGGCTCTTCAACGATTTTAAGCAGCGCATTGAAGCCCTGCTGCGTGACCATGTGGGCCTCATCGAGAATGAAAATCTTATAGCGGTCGCGCGCAGGGGCGAACCCAGCGCGTTCTCGCAATTCTCGAGCATCATCCACACCGTTGTGCGAGGCCGCATCGATTTCGACCACGTCGATGGAACCCGGACCGCCGGTGGCCAGGTCCTTGCAGCTTTCGCATTCGCCGCAGGGGTGGGAAGTCGGCCCTTTGGCACAGTTGACGCAACGGGCCAGGATACGCGCGGAGCTGGTTTTGCCGCAGCCTCGCGGCCCTGAGAACAGATAGGCATGTGTGAGCTTGCCCTCGTCCAAGGCGCGTATCAGCGGGACCGTGACTTGGTCCTGGCCGATGACCCCTTCGAAGGTGTCCGGACGATAGCGACGATACAGTGCAAGTGCCATAGCTACTAACCTACCTTTGCCCTCAGAATTAACCGATAAAAAGTCAAGATAAACCGGGCTCATAGTTGCCGAATCGGGAAAACTCTTTATATTCCAACGACATTCACCTGACAACGGTTACCGCATTTTTATTGTTATTAACCGCTTTCTTTGTATTAACATAGTGTCAATAACGGTTGTGGTCAGGAGGCACCCATGAGCGATATCCTCGACGAGAAACGCCCCACCCGCGGCGATGCCCGGCGCGACGCCATCGTGCAAGCCGCGCGCAAGGTGTGTCTGGAAAAAGGCTTCTCCAAAATCACCGTTTCCGACATCGCAAGCGAAGTCGGTATGACGCGTTCGCTGTTCTACCACTACTTCGAAGACAAGGAAGCCGTAGCTGACGCAGTACTCGATAACGTCATCGACGAAATCCTCACCACGTTGAAGCAGTGGAACCAAGCGCGCGAAACAGGCAACGTGAACAAGGCATTAGACGACATCGTGCATGTACTCCGCTCCCTGATCGCCGACGAGAGCCCCTTCTCAAACCGTATGATCCAAGACGGCAACGCCGAACTGTATATCAAGTTCATTGACCGCGCGGCGGACCGTATTGCCGACTACATTGCCCAGACCACCGTACGTGATTTCGAGCAGATGCATGGCCTGCCAATCACCAACGTCCATGAGACGTTCTTCACACTGATTGTGGGGCTTATCTCACTGATTCGCTCGCATCCGAACATCAGCGACCGAACCATCAAAGAGGTCATGGCGCAGACGCTGCATATCGAAAGCTATGTCGTCTGAGGTCTGACGGGCATTGGCTCTGGTACCGCTCTCCCGCACTCCCCTCAGTCCGCTTCGCGGCCAGCTCGTCCGCAATTGCGGACAGCCTACGGCTGACTTTCTTCTGGTTCGACTATCGTCGAACCCTCGCCTACAAACAGCCCACTGGGCTGTTTGCTTTACGGCTCAGCCTAATGAGGGGAGCCAATATAATCGGGTCACGCGAACTGGCCGGTCACGGGATCGCGACCATCTCGGGCAATGACGTCGAGCACTTCCTGTCGGGAATCCACCTCACGGGCGGCTACGGCCGGCGGCACTAGCACGCGCAACGCGCAGTCCTCGGCCACTACCCTAAATGGCAAATGCCCGATATATTCGCCGTCCGCCATCAGCACCGGTGGCTCGTCTCCTTCCGCTGCCCGCGTGACTTCGATTTCACGGATACGTTTCCAGCCGAACACCTTTGAAGCAAGTAGCTTGCCGTTATAGGCATTCGAAATGGCCACCGCGCATTCGCCGAAGTTCGGCACGTGGTCCATCCACACCAGGTCCAACAATCCATCGGAGAAGCAGGAGTACGGCGAGACCTCAATGCCGCCACCGATATGCCTCGAATTCGCAATCGTCAGCAATGGTGTGATGATGTCTCGTTCATCCGTGGTACCGTCCGCCAATGTGGCTTTGATGTGGTAACCATAACGCTTCATATGCGTCAGCTCCACCAGCACCGCCGCAAAGTAGCGCATGGTGCCGGTCGGCAGATGCGAATGATTCGCACGGTCGTTGATGCTCGCGTCAAGACCACAGGACAGCATGCCCGCATAGTACCGGTCAATCGGATGCTCGGCGGACTTGCTCTCCTGGTACTCGTACTCCTCGCCAGTGGAGGGATCCACGGCATAGCCGCCGTCCAAAGAGGTCACGCGTCCCATGTCCACATCGATGTGTGATCCGCGCACGATAGCACCGACGATACCTTCCACTGCGGTTTCGATACGGTTGACCGGCAGCTTCAGTCCTCGTGCGAAATCGTTGCCCGACCCCGTGGCCACGATGCCCAACGGCTTGCCACTGCAGCCCACGGCGTTCGCTCCAAGTGCGATCATGCCGTCGCCACCGACCACTACGAGATAGTCGTACTCGTGCGCGCGTTCACGCGCCTGGTTCAGGGAATCGTCGAAACTTACGCCGGTGATGTCGATGACGTCGAAGTTATGGGCACGGCCGGCTTCCTCCAGCAGACCCAATACCTGCGCGTCCACCTTAGCGCCACGGCCTTTATCGGAAGTGGGGTTGCCCACCATGGCCACCACGCGACGGCGCTCGTTGCGTTCACTCTCGCTCATGCTCTCACCTTAGCCAAAGGCCCAGAAGCCCGCCAGAGTATCGGTGCTTTACGGTCCATTATTGTGATAATTGTCTCCTTCCGTACAACTCACCGGTCCGGCCCGAGCCATCCGCTCCACGGATGATGCCACCAGGACCATGGTTTCCACCTTGATGGTTACCAACACGTCTTCATCCCGCACGGAGCAGGAGCCCAAAACTACACCATTCGCTTCAGCCATGTTGGCGGCGAGCGCACATGGATCACCGATATCCGCATGCCACAGCGCATACGCGGCGTCAAAGGCGATAAGGTCGGCGAGGGAACGCGCTCGGTTCTGGCAGATCATGAGGTTGCCCACACTTGCCGCCACCGCGAGCGCAATGCCCACCACCATAACCAGCATGGCTCCGGCCATCGTGCCCGATCCCTCCTCATAACGCATTCCCTGCACCGCAGTTCCTTTCTGTTGCGGCCGCCCAGCCAGCCGACCGTTATTGGCTTATCGCCGTAGCGTTGCCGGTAACCCGCGTTGGAGTTACATCCAGCGGACCGGGCAATACCGAACATTCGACCGTCACACTCGTCGATTGGCCGTCGTGGGCAATGCTGACGTGGGGCTCTCCCCCGGCAACGTCCGCAGCTATGCTGCGCGCGGATGATTCGTCACCGGTAACCACAAACTCGCGTGCAGCCGCTGCCGCGGCACTTTGACAGTCCATGGAAACGATGACCACACGTCCTATTGCCAATATCAGCCCGGCGATGGCGATAATGCTGGGCAATACGATTGCGAATTCGGCGGTGGCCGATCCCGTGCATAGGTCTGGCGGCAGTCTGGCGAGCCGCCACCGGCATGTCATGGTCTTCATGGCTGTCACCCGACTTTCAGAGCCTGTTTGATGATGTTGGTCAGCAACGTCTTGATGGCATCCGACTTCAGGATGGCGACCAGCACCGCCGCAAAGCCTGTAGCCGCAACGAGTACGACTGCGTATTCCGCAGTGGCCGCGCCTTCTTCGGGCTCAGCCATGAGGGTGCGGATGCGTGCGTCCATGAGGCATAGCCGTTCTTTCGCCTTGGCGTTCAGCGTGGCCACACGAGCCTTGCTGTGCGCAAAGATGCCGGCCTGCCCGTCGACGATGACGGGGATAGGGGTATTCATTGGCGTTCCTTTCGGTAAGGAGGGGAAGCTGCGCAGTGGCTTCGCACCTTCCCCATGCGTGTGTGAGTGGTTGGCCCCCGCGCCGGGTTGACGCGGGGTGCATACCACTGTGGACTATCAACGCTTCATGCACCAGGGAAAACGGGGTATGTGGTTCTAGCTTGCCGAGTTATCCACACCCCGACGTGTCGTCCACCACCAATGTGGATAACCAAACGCAGCCAAGTGCAATACCGAGCAATACAACAAGATTCACCCTAAGCGCGCTCAGTTCACGCCTATATTCACATCATGAAGGACGCAATCGCCGGAATGACTCCTACCAGCACGAATGCCGGCAGAAAACATAGCCCTGTAGGCATCAGTAGCTTTACCGACAGCTTCGCGGCATTCCGTTCGATGGCGGCACGCTCGTCACGGTCCAGCTGTTCAATGGCGGATTCGAGGCGCACGCCAGGCATATCGCCATGCGTCCATGACGATTCCAAAGCCGATTGCAGCAGGCCAAGATCTCGTTGCGTTCTGCTGGTACGTTTTCCGGATGAACTATCAGCTGGCGCACCCTCATGCTGAACAGCCATAGCGGCATGCCACGCATCAGCCCAGGGAACCCCTCTGGCCAGGGAGCTCCCGACCTCGCTCATGCGAGCGCCGCAGTCGCCGCCGACGGCTTTGCCCACCATGTCAAGCGCCCGGGGAATCGAGGAGCCCTGACGCAAGGACACCTGCAACATACGCAATATGAGTATGGTCCATGACGACCCGCAATCATGCGCTATGGCCGGTTCCTCGCCCGGCAAGCGGCTGTCATGACGAGACGGAGCCTTATACAGCCAACTAGCGATCGCCGCACAGCCTGCCGCGGCGTGTACCCACACCGTACTCATAATCCGCTGCCTTTCAACAATGCCCGCATCCATGCCAAGCCGGCAGCATAACAACATCCCCCTAATACCAAGCAGACCACACCGCGTGGCGATCCAAGCAAGAACGCCAATGGTCTAGCTCCCAGAAGCTCGCCCAATGCCACAGTGACGGCCGGAAGCGCGCTCAGCAGCCCCACAGTGGCTTTAGGAACGGCACATGCTTGCGATCGCAGGTTCTGCATCAGCCTCATCTGCCGGTAAGCAGTCAATACCGCTTCCAGACATGGCACTGCTTGGCAACCGAGCTCATCGCTCAAAACCGCTGCGGCGGTGACCCCGCGTGCAGCTTCAAGTACCTGCGCTGGTGATTCGTCGGGCAGACGCCGCTGTTCGAACACCGTTATGAGCCGTTCCACAGTAATGCGCTGAGTGGCGAAGCGTCTGCTGGATTGTTCCTCGAATGCTTCAACCAATGTGCCGCCACCTCGCAATCGCGCGATGGCGGACGTAATCACCTGCGCAACGCCCACGCGAGGTGAGCCGGCATATCGAGGTTCGTTTATGGCTGCGGAATCGACCGCACGCCCGCGGTAAGCCAGCCGATACAGCCTCCCGGACTTGTTCCCCGGCCATATCAGCACGGCGAGCGCCACCAGAACAGCACACCACATCATCACCCACCACCACTCGGCCCGGGAACGATGCCCCATCGTTCAATGAAGTGCCCCCATTCGGCGGCATACCGAGGAGGATGGCAGCCATTCCATACCGCCAGCGGTGTTCCTGCCAGTTCACCATGTGCTACACGCAGTTCGCCGATCTGCGTGATACGCCGCTGTCCGTTCACTCGCTCCAAATGCACCACCGCGTCGAAAGCGCCTGCCGCCAGCATGGCCAACGCCTGTGGACTGACTCCGGCGAGTAATCCAAGCGAAATCAGCCTGGACGGTACTCGGTTCACGCCGTCCGCATGCACAGTGGTCATGCCACCGTGATGACCAGAATTGAACGCGCGCAATAGGTCGACGATTTCCGCGCCACGGCATTCGCCCAGCACCACGCGGTCGGGGCGCATTCGCAACGTCGCTTTGACCAAGTCCGTCAGACTTATGGCTCCGACGCCCTCCACATTCGCCTCGCGCGTTACCAACGACACATGATCGCCACGCCCCAGTTCTCCCAGTTCACGAACTTCCTCTACGGTGACGATGCGCTCGTTCACATCGCATTGCGCCAGCAGCGCCTTGAGCAAGGTGGTCTTGCCCACGCCTGTTCCGCCGGTAATCAGCACTGTGGCATGTCTGCGCACCAGTCCCACGAACATCGGCAGCCAAGCAGCCGGGAATACACCTAATTGGCTCAGATGTCGCAACGATGCCATGGTCCTGTCAGGGAACCGTATGGAGATTGCGGCACCTTGTGGCACCAATGGGGCAATCACCGCATGCACGCGGATGCCGTCTGGACTGGCGGCGTCCGCTATCGGGCAGGCATCATCCAGTCTGCGCCCAAGCTGCGCGCACAGTTGGACGGCGTATTCTCGAACTACTTGCGGCGAGCGAAACGGCACACGCAATACTGTTTCTCGCATGCCGTTGCCGCGGTCCGCCCAAACGCGGCCATCACAGGTCACCGCCAGATCGGTAACCTGCGGGTCGGATGCCACATCATTCAATAGACCGAAGAACACAGTTCTGGGCACTGCGCCGGGCTCATCAGCCCGAGTGATTACGGCAGCCATACCGCATCACCGGTCCTTGCAAGAAGCTCCCGAAACCGGGCGAATGGCCTGCTCGACAAGATCGGCAAGCAAGCTCACGGCTTTGCGGCTGCCTTTGGTCACCGATCTGATGCCGAGGCCTTCCAGTACGTCTCCACACAGATTGACACTTGGTTTGACAGGCCCCAATACCGTGGCAGTCAAATAGTCCTGCGCCTCACCAATACCCACGTGGCCTCTCCCACGTGGAGCGCCACGTGGTTCCACGCCGACGATATGTGGCGCTTCACAGCCCCATGAATCCAGTCTGGACCGGTGCGACTTGGCTCTGGCCAGCCCCATCACCGACAATTCCGCGGCAATCACCTGCATGCCACTGCGCAGATCGGGTACGGTCTCAATGAGTCCACCCTGACCGGCATCTACGATGACAACGTCGTTCGTTTCCGCCAAGGCTCGAATGGCCGCTTGAACTTCCCACCAGTCAGGCTGGCGCGCGCTCCAAGGGTCATAGGGAAGTACTCGCACACCCTCCCACATCATCAGCTCATGGTTCATCGCATCGCCCTCGATGCGGCCGAGGGGTGCGTCGACTTGGCTGAATCGTAAACCCGGCTCTCGTTCTACACCCAGCAGCAGGTCAAGGCATCCGGCCACGAAATCAGCGTCTATGAGAGCGCAGCTGTGTTCACGTCTCGCCAATGTCCATGCAAGCATGGAAGCCATGACACTCAACCCCACGCCTCCATGACCTGACGTCATCGTCACAATGTTATGGAAGCTGGTGTCTGTAGTTAGGGCGAGTGCCGGAGCCTCGCCCGATCTCTGCCGTTCGCATGAGGCCAACGGCCTGGGCGGCGGAGTGTAGTAGCGATGCGCTGGAATCGGCGCATCGTCCGTGGGCAGCGGAATGCCCGGAGGTGCTACCGCTGGCGAGGTGATCCTACGCGCCACGCGGGGTGTGGTGTTGCTATTCATAAGCCGATTGAAACGTGTCCGAGTTCAATGCTCAACACGAATCGACCATTGTGGTTCTAGCTTGCTGAGTTATCCACACCCCGGCATGTCGTCCACGACAAATGTGGATAACCACGCTGTTGTTTCACGCCCATCTCATGCAGAAAAGGCCCTGACCTCATATGCACAGTCAGGGCCTTCATTTTCACGACGATTCCTTATGCGGTAATCTACATTCCTTGCTTACTTATCGAGGTTCTTGATGCCGTCTTCCATGACGTCCAACTGAGCATCGGTCACCTTGGCCGGCTTCTTCTTGCCGAACTTGGCCTTGAGCAGACCGATGATGGTCGGGGCGAGCGAAACCAGCAGAATCAGCACGATCACCAGTTCGAAGTGATCCTGCACGGCCGGAATGTTGCCGAAGAAGTAGCCCAGCAGCGTGAACAACGTGGACCAGCACAGGCCGCCGAGCACTGAGAACGGCGTGAAACGGCTCCAACGCATACCGGAAATACCGGAAATGAACGGCATGAACGTACGAATGAACGGGAAGAAGCGGCCCAGGAACACAGCCAGCGGGCCCCACTTTTCAATCATGCCCTCGGTTTTGGCCAGTCGCTCAGGAGTCAGCGCCTTCACCTTGCCGGATTGGATAATACGGCGACCAAAGAAATGACCGATGAAGTAGTTGCACTGGTCGCCGATAATCGGCGCGCACCAAACCACCGGCAGCAACCAGAACAGCGGCAGCGCGGCCTTGCCGGTCGCAGCATCCGGGGCTGCGAACACGCCGGCCGCGAACAACAGCGAATCACCGGGCAGGAACGGGAAGAACACCACGCCCGTTTCGATGAATACGATGAGGAAGATGAATCCGAGGGTCGGCGCCACGCCCATGGCAATCCAACCGGCAATCGCGGCACGCGGATCCTTCAGCAGTTCGATGATGAAATTAACGAAGCCCATGTGTTTCCTATGAGTCCTAAATCTTGTATTGAGCTGCCAGCCCAATGAACCAGACAGTTATATGCAAACCGTCAAATACCCTACCAGCCGGCCTATAACATCAGGTCGACTGGGGTTTCCCACACAAACTCCGCAATACAAACGAAATTTCTACTCCCCCAAACGCTGCCGCACAAAGGCGTCCAGCGCGGCCGCATCGATGCCCTCATACGAGTCGATGGAGGCAAACTGGCCAAGG